>Ga0208695_1000700_pt1 | contig 33846 bp, 41 predicted proteins | sample AD_UKC111_MetaG_FD_184449 | JGI IMG/M metagenome (GOLD analysis project Ga0208695, IMG submission 184449) | Active sludge microbial communities of municipal wastewater-treating anaerobic digesters from Hong Kong - AD_UKC111_MetaG (SPAdes)... | ecosystem: Engineered > Bioreactor > Anaerobic >...
ATACTACCAGAGCAATAACCTTGTATACCGACTCGCACGACATTAGCTTTGGACAGAATCAGAGCTTGATACTTGTAAAATCCTGACGCACATAAACCCAACCTCCAGGTCTTTTGCTTGACAAAAGACTACATATATTCGTGGGCAAAGCCCACATGTTGGTATGTGCTGGATTTACCTCACGTAAATCCAACGGATTTTACAGCGCATCTTCACTCGATTCTGTTGCCCAAAGCCAATAAGTGCTCGCTAATATACAAGGCTAGTTCTCTGTAGGATGACTGCAAACTTATATTTATGTCGCATTCTTCAGATATTCTATCAGTTCCTTCACCAGATTGTACTCGGTGATAATATCCGAATACCGGAGCTGCCTGGCTGCGAGCTCTTTCTCCTTTGCAAGCTTCTCCACAGGGTATGTGCTGCCGGTTTCCGCATCATAAGCAACACCCTTTGAAGTCAGGCAAATGTACTTGTCGGTAATGAAATACCCATGACGAAGAACTGCCATTCCTTCCGGAGAATTCAGCAAATCCCTGCCCAACATCGGTATATTGCTGCTGTCAACTCCCATGATGTTCAATATTGTCGGCATGAAATCAAGTCCGCCGCCGGCTATATGCTTTGTCCCTTTATATTTTCCCTCCGGTATGCGGATAATCAGGGGTATCCTCTGCTGCTTCACCCAATTGTAATCATCCAGCTCCTTCAATCCCAGGAAGTCCGCCAGGTATTCCTTTTTGTCCCTGGGTATCCCGAAATGGTCTCCATATACTGCCAATACCGAACGGTCCAATATTCCTCTTGCCTCCAGCTCATCTATGAAGTTTCCAAGGGCTTCGTCAGCATAATGAATAACCTCAAGATAGTTGCCGAAGAAAGTATCCTTGTACTTGCCGACATTAAAGCCGCCCAAATGTTTCTTGTCATTGTCATAGGGAAAATGACTTGTCAGGGTTATCAAAAAGGCATAGTAGGGCTCCTTATACTTCTCCATGTATTCAAGGGATTGCCTGAAGAAGGATTTGTCAGTAAGCCCCATTCCGCTGATCTCTTCGGGAATATAATCCTCCTTGTCAATAAACTCATCAAAGCCAAGGGTCTTGTACATCACGCTCCTGTTCCAGAAGCCGGGCCTGTAAGCGTGCATTGCAGAGGTCAAATAGCCTTCTTCCGAAAGCCTTTTTGCAAGAGAGTAATAATCGTTCAGGGGAAATCTGATGTATGTAGCTCCATCTCTTGCAGGATGCATCGATACGTTGGACAGGAGCTCCGCATCAGATGTTCCTCCTCCTGCAGTCTGGGTATAATAGTTATCAAAATATAAGCTGCTTTTTATCAACTTGTTCAGATTGGGGGTAATCTCCTGGCCCTCTATGCTCTTCCCTATTACAAACTCCTGCAGTGCTTCCACCTGAACCACTATAAGGTTCTTGCCTTTTCCGACTCCGAAAAGCTTGGGTGATGATGGTTGTTCAGACTTCTTATCCTTAATGAACTCAGCTATTTCCTTTTTTGTATCCTCCGATACGGATAGCTCTGATTTATCCATTGATTTTACATACTGGAAGGCATCTATGCCGTGAAAGCCCAGCAGCCCTATATTCTGAACAATATACACCCTGTCATAAAATGACTTGAATATTTCAGGCTGTGTCTTCAGAAGCTCCGACACCCCGTAGCTGCATAACCCGATACCAACGACAAAAGCCGCCAAGACACAGATGATTCTCTTTCCAAAGCTTGCCTTGCGTTTTTTATTTAACCTGCCTGCCTTGGCTGATACAAAAGGCAAAAGCAGAAGGTCGGCTGCAAATACAAGGTCGGATGCATGCAAGAGGTTCAGAATGCTGCTTTTCACCGAAGTGACGACCGAAGCCTGCGCCAATACGGGCATTGAAAGCACGTCACTGAAATACCTGAAAAACAATAGATCCGCTATTATTATAAACGTTACGGCACAGTCAAGAATAAAAAGAAGCGTCAACCTGGCTTTCCTTGGCAGCAGGCCGGCCCAAAAAACCAGCAGCAATACTGTTCCGATAACAGAAGCAATCAAAGGAATATTTCCTATGCCTGTCCCATCTATTATGCTGTTAAAAAACAGGAGCTTTACTGTTATGAAAATAAAATAAAGGAATACATCCGCATTCATTGTATCATCCTCTGATTAATTGAATTTTGCCATGCATTCATACGATTTCAACAAAGTATATTCTACAGCAATCAAGGGAATTATACAAGCTGTGCCTAAGCAATGAGGATTGCACTCATCTGCATACATAAACAGGGATACCGCCGACTACCTGTCAAGTAGCTTTGCGATATCCCTTTACAGCATTTCCTTAATACTGCTTGCCGCTGCCCTGAAGCCAGTTTGCAGCAGTGCAATGAATCAAGTGTTTTTATCTACAGTTCATGTATGAATAATCCGCTTCTCAGCTTTGGTTCAAACCAGGTTGATTTGGGCGGCATAACCTTTCCTGCATCGGCTATGGACATCAGGTCATCAATAGTGGTAGGGCACATGGAAAAAGCAACCTTCATGCCGCCATTTACCCGTTTCTCCAATTCAGCGAGGCCTCTTATTCCTCCTATAAAGTCTATTCTCTTGTCAGTTCTGGGGTCCTTTATTCCCAATACGGGGTCAAGCAGGTTGTTCTGCATTATGGACACATCCAGCCTGTCAACCGGGTCCTTCTCATTGTAAGTGCCTGCCTTGGCCGTAAGCTTATACCACTTTCCGTCAATGTACATCCCGAAGGTATGCTTTACGGTGGGTTTGAATTGTCCTTCCCCATTGTATTCTTCGATGTCGAATTTCTCTCCGACTTTTTTCAGGAACTCTTCAGTGGAATTGCCGTTCAAGTCCTTTACCACCCTGTTGTAATCCATTATATAAAGCTGCTCATCGGGGAAAAGAACCGAGAGGAAGAAATTGAATTCCTCATCCCCCTTGTAGTCCGGGAAGCTCTCCCTCCGCTTGAGGCCTACCTTTACCGCAGATGCGGAACGATGGTGCCCGTCGGCTATGTATAAATAGTCAATAGCACCGAACTTTTCTTCCAGCCTCTGAATTGCTGCATCCTCGTCAATTACCCATACCGTATGGCCTATACCGTCATCGGATACAAAGTCATATACCGGCTTGTGGTCTGCCATCCAGTTGTCCACTATTTCATTTATTTCCTTTGAAGCCCTGTATGTAAGGAAAATCGGCCCGGTATTGGCGTTGCAGTAATCAACATGATTTATTCTGTCCTGCTCCTTGTCCGCCCTTGTATATTCATGCTTCTTGATAATGTTATTGACATAATCATCTATTGAGGTGCAGCCCACAAGCCCTGTCTGTACACGTCCCTTCATGACCTGCTTGTATATGTACAGGCAGTTCTTTTCATCCTGCTGAAAAACACCGTTTCTGATCATTTCTCTCAAATTGTCCCTTGCTTTTTCATATACCCTTTTGTCATAAAGATCAATGGAAGGGTCAAGGTCTACTTCTGCCTTGTCAACATGCAGGAATGAATAGGGATTGCCTTTTACCATCTCTCTTGCTTCATTGCTGTCCATTACATCGTAAGGAAGGGCTGCCACCTTGTGTGCCAGTTCCGGTACCGGCCTTATAGCCCTGAATGCTTTTACTGTTGCCATAGTTTTCTCTCCTATTCAAAGAAATTTTGAATAATCTGTATTATTTCACCGCCTATTCTTTCCTGGGCCTCATTGGTTGAAGCTCCTATATGGGGTGTCAATGATATTCTATCATGAGTGTATATTCTTTCATTCTTGGTGGGTTCCTCTTCAAATACATCAAGAGCGGCGGCTGCAACCTTTCCGGAGTCAAGAGCCTTCAAAAGCGCTTCCTCACTTACCACACCGCCTCTTGCAGTATTAACCAGGTACACTCCGTTCTTCATTTTTGCAAACTGGGCTTCGCCAATTACAGGCTGCTGATCCTGTGAACAGGGTATATGAATCGAGATAAAATCTGAAACAGCCAAAAGCTCATCCAATTTCATATATTTGTAATCATTGAAGCCTTCCTTGGCTCCGCTGGTATTGGTATAAACAACCTTCATTCCCAAAGCGTATGCCCTTTTTGCAACTTCTCTTGCAATTCTTCCGAAGCCTACAAGGCCCAAAGTTTTGCCGGAAAGTTCAATCCCCTCATACTGCTTCTTGTTCCATTTGCCTTGCCTCATGGTGTGATTGGCGATATGTATGTGCCTGGCCAGGCAGAACATATGGCCTATAGCCAGTTCCGCCACCGATGCGCTGCTTGCATTGGGCGTATTGGCAACTGCTATGCCGTTAAGCTTTGCATAATCCACGTCTATATTATCAACTCCGACACCGCCGCGGATTATAAGCTTAAGCCTTCCTGTCTGCAAAGCTGCATCAATTATCGGCTGTCTTACTTTTGTTGCTGAACGCACAACAACTGCATCAAAGTTCTTTATTTGTTCCTTTAGCTCTTCCGGCTCATAAAACTGTTCAACCACCTCATAGCCGCTGTTCTTAAGCTTTTCAACGGCAGACTTTTCCATACCGTCAGTTACAAGTATCCTTTTCATCTACTTACAACCCCCACACTTTATTTTTTTCGAAAGTCCCTCTTACAGTCCCAATATCTCATCAATATTCTTAATAAGCTCCTTCACTTCATCAAGAGTGTAATCGCCCATATGGGATATTCTGAAGGTTTTGTCCTTAAGATCTCCGTAACCGTTTGAAATCACAAAGCCTCTTTCTCCCAGCTTTTTGTTCAGGTCACCGACGTCAATTCCTCTTGTGTTCGTAACGGTAGTAAGGGTATTTGAAAGATATTTCTCATCTTCCACAAACAGTGCAAAGTTCTTTCTTGCCCATGCACGGACATACTCAGCCATTTCAATATGTCTGGCAAATCTATTCTCAAGGCCTTCGGCAAGAATCTTATCCAACTGATAGTCCATTGCAAACATGTGGGAAAGGGATGGTGTCGACGGATATTGATAATCCTTTTTCTGTATGAAATCATACAGCTCCACCAGGTCAAAGTAGAGTCCCCTGTTTTCTACCTGTCTTGCTGCTTCAATAGCCCTTTCGGATACCGAGCATATAGCCATGCCTGCCGGCAAGCCGAGGCATTTCTGCGTTGATGTAATGCAGACGTCCACGCCCCACTCGTCAACCTTGATGTCTGTTCCACCCATGGAGCTTACGGTATCAATAAGGTAAAGCACATCCGGATACTTCTTCTTAAGAAGAGCCCCGATTTCTCCGCAGGGATTCATGATACCTGCAGAGGTTTCATTCTGAGTTACTGTGATTACATCATATTTGCCTGTGGCAAGTGCCTCATCCACCATTTCCGGAGTAGTAGGCTGTCCCGGTACCGATGAGATTTTATCTGCCGGTACTCCGTTGGCTTTGGCCATCTTGAACCATCTATCCCCAAAGGCACCTACCGAAAAAACCGCTGCCCTTTTCCTGGTGCAGGAGCGGATGGCGCCTTCCATCAGACCGCTTCCGGAGGATGTGGAGAGTATTATCTGGTTCTTGGTCTGAAATACTTTCATAAGCTTTTCAGAAACGCTTCTCTGTAATGCCGAGGCATCCTTTGACCGATGCCCTATCTGAGGTGTAGCCATTTTTTGAAGTACATCCTCCCTAACATCGATAGGCCCAGGGATAAATAATTTTTTATGCATTTTCGTTCCTCCCTTAAAACTTTTCTTATAATTATAATATAATTATTTAGATTTTTATAACCCAAGATAATAATACCATTTATAGGGATATGCCTCAATATATTTATATTTTTTCGAATACATTTTTTGCCCGATGTCCGCTGTTTGAACACATATGGCCTATTTGAAGTATTCAAATATTTACCGGCATTTGTTATAATCAATATATGAGAATATCCCTTTACCATATCATTGCAAAGAGGTGTCATATGGAAGTGGATTTTACAAAACTGGTCAACAGGAAAACCGCCATCTGCGATAAAGAAGCGTATCTGGAATTCTCCGTCCTGGTTCCGATAATAAAAACCGGCAATGAGTTTTCTCTCCTTTTTGAGATCAGATCGGAGAAGCTTGCCAAGCAGCCTAACGAAATATGCTTCCCCGGCGGGAAGATAGAGAACTTTGAAAATGCACGGCAGGCTGCCCTGAGAGAAACCACGGAAGAGCTTCTGATTCCTGAAGCGGATATTGATGTCATTGCTGAGCTGGACACTATTGTCACACCATTCAACAGCATACTGTACCCCTTCGCAGGAAAACTCCATGAATACAATGGAACCTTTAATCCTGAGGAAGTGAAGGAAACCTTCATTGTTCCCCTTTCTTTCTTCATGGAAAATGCCCCGTTGCGTCATGATATCAATATAAGGATGAAACCTGCGGAAGACTTTCCATACCATATGGTACAGGACGGCAGGGATTACCCCTGGGGTAAAGGGAAATACCCCGTATATTTCTATACCTATGAAAATAAGATAATATGGGGATTGACTGCAAGGATTATCAGAAACTTTGTAAATCTGCTGGGTTCATAATATGTGCCCGCAACACAACGGAAGGAGTAATAACCGCATGGGAATTAAAAGGATCAAAGGTGTTATACCTCCAATGATCACACCCTTCAAAGAAAACGGGGATGCGGATTACCGGATGCATGCCGGTAATATGGAGAAATGGAACAATGATAACCTGGCAGGATATCTGGTCCTGGGATCCAATAGTGAAACCGTGTACCTGAATGAGGAAGAAAAGCTTGAGATGATAAGGATCACAGTTGAGGCAGCAAGGAAAGACAGGCTTATACTTGCGGGAACCGGTATGGAATCAACCAGGGAGACAATAAAGCTGACTAATAAGGCTGCGAAACTGGGAGCGCACGGTGCATTGGTTTTGACTCCTTTTTATTACGGCGGTAAAATGAATGATGAAGCCCTCATAAGGTATTTTACCGAAGTAGCAGATAATTCGGATATCCCCATATTGATATACAATGTGACCAAATTCACCCATGTGAATATTTCTGCCAATGCAGTGGAAGTATTAAGCAGGCATCCAAACATAATCGGCATGAAAGACAGTTCCGGAGATGTACCCCAGCTAGTAAAATTCATGAGCGTTGTACCTGAGGATTTTAACCTGATGGTTGGAACGGCATCTTCCTGGTATCCGGCTCTAACCCTGGGCATCAGTGCGGGAATTATGGCATTGGCAAATTGTTCACCCAATGAATGTGCATTGGTTCAGGAATACTATGAAAATGGCCATATTGAAAAAGCAAGAGATGTATATACCAGGATATTTCCTGTAAATACAGCAGTTACAGCTACCTATGGAATTGCCGGCCTGAAGTATGCATGCTCCCTGTCAGGCTATGAAGGGGGCTATGTAAGGAAACCCCTACTGGAATTAAAAGAAGATGAAAAGAAAAAAGTAAGGGATATTCTGTCCAAAGCCGGCCTTATTTAAGAACCCTGAGATTGAACAGCTCCTTTCCGGTATTAATTGCATAATCAGCCGGAAAGGAGCTTTTTCTAAGAATCTCTATGCCAAAACATTCTCAAACTCCTTCAAATCCGTTATAGGAGCCATGCAGGCAAAATTTTCGCATACATAGGCAGTTGTTTTGTTGTCTACCATTCCTTGAGCTTCAGTATAAGGGGCAATGCTTGTAATTTCGGCTTCCATCTCGTCGCTGTCCTTGAACAGGACAACCGTAAATGGGTTGAAATGGCTATTTACGCTTTTTATCATTCTTTTTGCATTCTCATCCTCACGATTGCCTACTATCACTATTTCGCTTGCTTTGCTGTTAATAAAAAGCAAAGCCGACAGCATATTGGTATATCCCATTGGATGGCTTTTAATAATACTTCCGAAGGCTTTAAGCTGCTTATATGCCTTGTCTTCCAAATCAGCATCTCCCGTAAGCCTTCCTAGCCTCAAAAAATTCATGGCAGCAACTGAATTGCCCGAAGGCATTGCACCGTCATATACATCCTTAGGCCTTACAATCAGCTGCTCGCTGTCGCTTCCGTAAAGAAAAAGCCCTCCGTTTTCCTCGTCATAAAAATACTTCAGCATATCATGGTTCAAGTCTGCAGCCAGCTTCAAATACTCAGCCTTGAAGGTTGCTTCATACAGTTCTATAAGCCCCCATACAAGAAATGCATAGTCATCCAGGTATCCCGGATAAGCGGCTTCCCCTTCTCTGTATCTTGCAAGCAGCCTTCCATCCTCCCTTATAAGCTTTGATCTGATAAACCTTACAGCCCTTTCAGCTGCGGCCGCATATTCCATGTTGTCCAGCACCCTTGCTCCCATGGATAGGGCTGCTATCATTAAGCCGTTCCATGCTGTGAGTATCTTGTCGTCCTTATAAGGATGAATCCTCTTTTCTCTTGCTTCAAATACCTTTTTCCTATGACCCTCCAAGGGGTTTTCCCGAATATTTTCAAAAGCAGCTTTATTATGCAAAAGATTGGGGATGCTTTTCCCCTCAAAATTTCCCTTGTCGCTCAACCCGTAATAGCCATTGAACTCCACTGCAGCGTCCTCACCCAAAATGTCCGTTATCTCCTTTGGGCTCCACACATAGTACTTCCCTTCCACACCTTCCGAATCAGCATCCTCCGCAGAGTAAAAAGCTCCCTCCGGTGAAGTCATATCCCTGAGCACATACTCGAATATCTGCCTGGCAACCTCACCATACTGCTCCTTTCCGGTTGCCTGATATGCTTCCAGGTATGCGGCAGCTAGACCTGCATTGTCATAAAGCATCTTTTCAAAATGAGGCACCAGCCAAATACGGTCGGTGGAGTATCGGGAAAACCCATAACCCACATGGTCATAAATGCCTCCCCGGTACATTGAAATCAGAGTTTTTTCAACCATCTGCAAGGCATTGGGATCATTTGTTGTCTTCCAGTACCTCAGCAAAAACCGCAGATTATGAGGCGTCGGAAACTTTGGCGCTCTCCCGAAACCTCCATATTCACTGTCAAAGATTCTTTCCAAGCTCTTGAATGCTTTGCCTGCTATTTCAATGTCAAGCTCAACCGCAGAATCAGCAGAGTAATCGGATCTGATATGCTCCAATATACTCTCCGAGGCCTCCAATAATCTCTCCCTCTCTGTATTCCAAGCTTCATTAATTTTCTCCAGTAATTCAATCACTCCCGGATAGCCCATTCTTGCCCTCTTGGGGAAATATGTGCCTGCAAAAAATGGGGCCTTTTCCGGAGTCATTATTATGGTCAGCGGCCATCCGCCGCTTCCCGTCAAAGCCTGGCACACATTCATGTAAATATGGTCTATATCAGGCCTCTCCTCCCTGTCGACCTTAATGGCTATGTAGTTTTTGTTTAACATCTCCGCGACTTCATTATCCTCAAAGGATTCCCGCTCCATCACATGGCACCAATGACAAGTAAATCAAGTACACTATCATGAGTAGCCAATAGAAAGAAAAATTGGTTTATCTTCTGCCCTAGCTTTATCAAATGCTTCTCCGCTCCAAGGATACCAGTTCACAGGATTGTAAGCATGTTGTAATAGATAAGGGCTTTTTTCAGATATTAATTTGTTAGGCTTTCTATCAGCTACATTCTGTTCGTGCATAACACCACCTCCTTTATATTTCTTACAAGGTTAGTGTTTCCAAAACAGAAGCAACTATTATTAATCCCTTATCGAAAATTTACTTTAATATCTAAATCATCACCTTTTCTAGTCCATGTAACATAATCTAATATACTCTTATAAAGCTTATTTTTACTATTTTCATCCTCAATTTTATCAATATTATCAATAAAATAATTTAACAAAAATAACCTTTGTTCATTACTTACAGTTTGCTTTCTACTCAACTGTATTTTTAAATCATCAATTTCAACTCTAACCTTTTGGATTTCATTTTCCCATTTATTTTTTCTTTGCAACCATTCGTTTCTACTATAATCACCTAAATCATATGTATCATTAACTTTGTTTAAAGCAGCTATATACTTATTTAGATTCTTCTCATATTGGTTCAACAACACTTTCATATTTTGAACCTCGATATTTTCATCAATGTTACTATTTTTTTGTTTGAGCAATTCATTTTTGTAATTGATAATTGCTTTTTTTATTTCCACTTCTAATAAATTATATGAGCCGCCGGAATTAGTACATTTATTACCATATTCATCTATATACCAACATTTTTTTATAAGTAAGTTGCCTGTGTCCTTCTTTTGAAATGTTAAATTATAGCCACATATACCGCATTTAACCAAGCCGCTCAGTCCATAAATACCTGCTCTTGCCTTTCTAGGTGTTTTATTTCTTCTGTTCAACATATCAATAATTTTATCGTGCTCAAACTGTGTCTTAACTGCTTCATGACAATTTTCTACTATCACCCACTCTGATCTATCTAGTTTTATATAATCTTCTACGTCTTTTCTTTTAATTTTATGTCCATCACCTTTTTGCTTATTGCTTATGATTTTCCCTAAGTGTGTTTCATCTTTTAAAAGCCTATATACTGTTATATTTGTCCACTTCTTACCGTTGGGACTAGGAATATTCTGTTTGTTTAATTCCCAGGCTATTTTGTATGGTGGAATATCATTTAAAGCATTATCTATAATAAATCTATATATTACTAACTTATCATCGTTTACTACTAACCCCTTTTCTTTATACTTATCTTTCCACCTTTCATATTCATATGGAAAAGGAGGCTTTCCATTAGTCCAATTTCCTAGTTTTGCACCTATCTTTTTTCCTTGTCTCAATCTTTTAGTTATTTGTTTATATTCTTGACGCGCCATAAAGCCTTGAAATTCTGTATATGTACTATCCATTTCATTATTCAAATCGTACACTTTATTAGGCGTGATTATTAAAGTATTAGATTTTTTTAAAATTTTATTTATAGTATCTTGTTGTGTAGCATCACCCCTAGACAACCTATCATAATCAACCACAAGAATAGCATCATATACATTATCTTCAATATCTCTTAATAATCTTTGAAATTCAGGTCTTAGCTCTATACTATCACTCGTACCTATTTCTTTGTAAATTACATATTTCCAGCTATTTTTAACGCATATTTCTTTTAATATGGTTTCGTGCTTAATTAAGTCGTCTTCTTCACCCCTTGATTTTCTGAGGTATAGAGCAACGTATTTGATATCATAATTCATATTTAATCTCCTTTGTGTATTATATAGTTCCATTATATTTTGTCATGGCTTGTTTGTAAAGTATACTATTATTATCTTTCTCATTATCAATTATTTGATTCAAAATTTTAATAAAATTATTAATGCCTTGTTCACTAGGACTATTATTTATGGTTACTTTTATATTCACTATTACATTGTTCTCCCTTCTACATCTTAAAATAAAAATTTCAAAAAATATTAAAGGAGCAGCCTTTCGACTACTCCGCTGATTCTCTTTTGCTATTTTTTATGGAAAACCTCCTGAAATCAATCAAGAGCTAAATTTTATAATTGCATGTTTCTTTAATTATTTTTATCGATTCCACCTATTCTACCAACCCACGGTAGCTTCCTTTTATTCTTTTGATTCCGGCGTTTATTTACGTTTTTCTTTATGCATTTAAATATTGCACAAATAGCAGTTATAAAAATGCCTAGTAAAAATATTATCCATTCCTTATACGGTGAGTTTAGAATATTAAGAATTAGCTGTTTCATATTAATTTTTCCCCCTTTATAAAATCTATAAATAGTATGTGCCAATTCTATCCACTCTAAACAAAATATTCATTAAAGATATTTTCTATATAAGAATGAAAAAAGACCTCCGATTAAGGAGGTCACTTTCAATTAGTTTATTAAATTAGTAATGTTTAATTAGTAAACATAAATTAGTCTTAATAAATTAGTAAATTAAAGTAGTCGTTTCTTAGTAATATTATATGCTTAATTCACAGATTTAGTCAATAAATTTTTCTAAAACTTTTTTAACTAACTCATGTTCTCTATTTAAAACAATTTCTTGAAGACCTATTTCCGAGTTATATATAATATCAATAATATTTTGTTTTTTCATATATGTAATTATTTGGTCAATATGTTTGCCACATAACCTACTTCCTTCAAGTTTTAAAAATCTCATTTCATTCCAACGATAACCATCTAGAGTATAATATATTCTTTTCCTACCATTTTTTAAATTGTATTGTTCTGTTATTAAGATTCTATGTACAAATAATTCAAGATTTCTTACAATTACTTCTTCAGAGATATCAATGGGTTCTTTCAACTTAATAATATCTTCTAATAATGCAAACCCATCATTAGGAAAGTTTTTCAATACACTTACGTTTGCTTGCTTACCTAATACATATAATGCAACTCTCTTCCTATGCTTACTGCCTTTTAAATAATTTATTATTGATATCATATCTGAGTCTGCTGATACAAACAAATACTTTTTAATTTCTGGTATTGTAAAAGCACAATCTACTGCATCTATACTTAGTTGTATATCTGATGCGTTTTTTCTATTTATTGAACCATTAGTACTAAAAACGTCAATAGTTTGTATTCCTTCCATAGCTAATTTTGTCTTAAAGGAACTACTGCCAAGTTTATCAAAATCTCCAAACGCATAAATTTCATAAACTTCATTATCTTTTTCCTTTTGAATTCTTCTTAATTCATTGAAAATGTTAAATTCTCCTTCAATTGGTTCTATTCCAAAATGCTCAACTAATCCTCTATAAATATTATCTAAGTCGATAAAAACTAATACTTTGTCCATTTTTCACCCTCCCCACAAAACACTATCCATATTATACCACCTTTTAGCATAATATGAAATGTTTTGTAGAAAAGTAAAAATAGCTAAGCAAATGCTCCCATGCTAATAGAAAACACTTGCTTAACTTCTATTTATTCATGGTCTTTTCATATCAATAAATTTAAAACTTTCATTTCCATTTGGTATCATTACATATACAATATCACCTACAGCAAGAGTTAATCCCGCCCTTGCTTTTAAAGTAAATGTATCTTCGTTTATAAGAACATCATAAGTACCATTCCCATTATCTGTTTGAATTTTACCTTCTTTATAATAATTGCATTTTATATTTTTAATTCTATAGAAAATCAATTTATCAATATTCTCCAATAGAGTAAATGCTAAACTTGTTTTATTTTTTACCATTCTTATCTCCTATCTTTATATTGTACTACCAATGTTGGAAGTAAATCTATAAATGAATTTGCATCTTGTGTTTCTACTTTATCTATGTGAATATTATAGTTGTTTGTATTTCCTATAGGCTGTGAAATGCCTTTGTTTGCTGGATTATAAGGATTATATGCTGCCGGAACAATCATTTCACCTTTATGTATCATAGCTAACCCATCTCTCGGTACAAATGGAGTACCAACATCATAGCTAGGAATATTTTCTTCACTATCATCACTAGTCATTTCGGTTTTACTCTTTTTCCAGAATGATAATTTATCTTTAAGCCACGATATTGTATCACTTACCCATGATTCAATTGATGACCATATACTTTTTAGTCCATCCCATAAGCCCTGAAAAAGAGTTTTCCCAAGGTTTACAAAGCTATCATATAAACTATTGAACCATTCAATAATGCCACTGATTGAATTATCTATCCATGTAACAATCTTATCCCATATGAATTTTAGTCCTTGCCATAAGCCATTCATAATATTTTTTCCAAGGGTTATAAAAGTGCTTACAGCCATTTGTAATAGAAGTTTTATAGCATTCATTGACATATCAAAAGTATTCTTAATAATACTCCAGAAATTTTCAGCTATACTAACCAAAGCTTGCCCTACACCTTCCCAATCACCTTTGAGCAAAGATGTAAACAGATTAAATATTCCTTTAATAATATCAAGCACAGACTCAATATTACTTTTTAAAGCTTCGAAATATTTCTGAGCAAATGCTACAATATCTTGTCCCCATTTATCCCAAAAACCTTTTACTACATCTATAAAGGATTGAATAAATTCATTTATTGAGGTTAATACCGATGTTATAGTATTATTTATACTTGAAAAGATAGTAGAAGTTGCGCCTTCCATATCAGAAAATGCACTGATAACATTTTTTATTAATTCAATAAAAGGACTGATAATTATTCCTATAGAGTTTATTGCGCTCTCAATATACCCCACTATAGTAGGCATATTTGCAGTTACCCATTTTAAAACCTCATTTATAACAGGCATAAACTTTTCGCCCAATTCCTGAACTAGTCCAGTAAACTGCTTTTTAGCAAGTTCTATTTGAACATTTAAGTTATTATCAAACTCAGTACTTGCATTTGATACAGTTCCAGCAGCAGAATCCATAGTTATAATAAAATCCTGTAAGCTCTTACTTCCATCTAAAGCATTAGCAAGCCCTACCCCTGCTCTAGCTCCAAATAATTCAACCGCTTTTTGTGCTCTTTCAGTAGGGTCTTTAATTGCTTGAATATCCGCAAGCATCTTCTTAAATTCTTCAGGAGATTTTACTTGTTTTGCTGCATATGTAAAGGCTGTAACTGCCTGACTAGCATCTAATCCAGAAGCAGCGAACAAATTCATTATTCCATTCGTCTCTTCAAAACTTAAACCCAGCGCTTTAGCAGCCGGAGAAACAGAAGATAATGCTTGTTGAACTGAATTTAAATCTGTACCAAACTCTTGATTACTCTTTTTCAACATATCAAGGGATTTTGCCATCTCTTCAGAAGACAAATCCCATGCATCACCTATATCATCTATTGCTTTAACAACATCAGTATTTGCTTGACCAGTTGTTTTTGCATAATCCATATATGATTGCTGATATTTTTTGATTTCATCAGTATTTAACCCCATACTTTTCTTTAACTCTGCTGCCGTTGCAACTATATCTTCCATACTTGCAGTATTGTTACGGAATAAGTCCTGTGATAATTTCCTGACTTCTTCAGTTTCTTCTGCTGTAGCACCAACATTTGCTTGAAATTTACTCATCTGTTCATCTAAATCTGCTGTTGCCTTAACCCCAGCAACAATTGTTCCTGCTATAGCAGCACTAGCAATCGCTAAGCCACCAATTACAGAAACTTTAAGGAAATTGGTTAATCCATCAAATTTACTTTGAAGTTTTTCAGTTTGACCTTCAGCATTTTTCATACCTGAAGAAAAACCCTTGTCAAATAATTCAAGCGTATATTTGTAAGTAGCCAAATCAATTACACTCATTAGGCACCTCCTTTCGTTAGAGGCCTTATCCTACCCCAATCAGGTTCTTTAATGTTAAGATACTTTTGCTTTTCAAGTGCTTTTTGATATTCTGGATTTTTCATCAACTCAAACATTTGGAAATGCTTTAGAAGTGACAAAAAGACAGCATAAGGAAGATTTATAACCTCATTAAATCCCATATTGCCTTTTTGAATAAGAAAAGCAATATTCCCCATTATTTCAATCTCATCTGTCTTAGAAATAGAAACCCCAGAACCTTTTACTTTGATTCTGGGGAGTTGGAGTTTGGGTCGCTTGCTATCTCTTTTACATGCTCCATCATAGATTGTATTATTATTTTTAAGAATCTTACATCGTCAAATCTTTCTTTAACAAATTCAAGAGTTATGTTTTTACTCTTATCAAGATTAAGTATATCAGTAACAATCTGCTGCATTTTCTCAAATGCCTTTTCATTATCTTTTAATGCCTTTATGTCTTCCGCATACTTAGAAAGTTTAATTACAAAATATGTAGATATCTCACCAGGTATAGTATAGGTATCTCCTTTGGTATCCTTAAATATTAAAGGTTCTTTTACTAATGTAGACAAATCTATTATCTTGCTCATACATTATATTCCTCCTTAAAATTGGAATAAGGGTAGATAATCTACCCCTACTTATGCTTGTGGGAATGTTTCAACAAACTCCACATAATTCAAATTATCATCTGCTAATCCAACAAACTCATAATTTATCGTTGTTGGATTTTCTTCCTCAAAGGCAAATGATAATTCTCCATCGAACTGTGCTTTATACATGTTAACTGTGAGGGTTCCCCCATCCTTTTTTGTGTGAACAAATCTCAAATATACCACAGGAGCTTCATCATTTTTATTGATAATCATCTTTTCTGTGCCTGTAGTTGCATCTTTATTAAAAGAAGAGCCTAACAAATATGTAGCGATATTTTTCAATACCCATGTCATAATTCCTGTTGAAAATCTTATTTCTTTATCTACAGTAAATTTCTTTATCAAGCCTCTATTTGAAGATTTGATTTCCATCTTTTCTGTATTTATGGTTATTGTTGCACCACTCTCTATAGCTCCAATATTTATTAGAGCTTCTTCTTCAACTGTTGTTAAATTACTCAAATCTGTAATACTGCTTGCTAAACCAATGTATAATTCACCGCTCCCTAAAACAATAGGGTCACTAGTTTGATAATTCATTGCCATATTACTTCACCATTCCTTCCTTAAATTTTAAATAAAAAAAAGACAACCACTTCATAGTTGCCCGTGTTCGGATTCTTAACCATTCCTCCACCATTTAGGAGTTTTGATTGTCGAATCACAGTACTATCATCCTTTATACTTTTCTCACCTCTGGGGTCATCCAACAAATTTATTAGTCTCTCCTTAATGTATAAAAGCTTTGATAAATCAGTCCCAATTAAGTTAAATTCAAATTGATAATTTTTAATAAGTCCTCCGTTTAACTCTTTATATTTATAGATTATATATGGATTTGCCTCTATTTCTTTTGGTTTTTCTACTAACCAAATGTACTGACCCCCTAAATAATTTAAAAGATTTGTATCCTCCAATAAATATTTCCGTATAACTTTCAAATGTTTCCCTCCCTACTTTTCAGGAGTCAAAACTTCCTTAATTTTTTGTTTAATTCTTTCAAGGTTTTGGTCAACTGCCGGTTCAAGATATGGTTGATTTCGTTCTGCCCAATAAGCATATTCAACATTTGAGCCAACAGCACCGATAGTCTTTTTATTATCAGACTCTACCTCATGAGTAATACTTCGTTTTAATGTACCTGTATCAATAGGACATAAAAGCTTTGCATCAGCTTCAACCATTATTACACATTCAGTAATAGCCTTTTCCCTTCGCTTTTTAACATCCTCAATTACTTTATCAAAAGGACTATTACTCGGCATTAAGCATCAACTCCATATAATCATCCCAAGGTATAATTCTCTTAATTTTATACCTTGTTGCTTCAGATTCATAAGGTTCTTTATAACTAACATAAACTCCTGATTTCAAAATGGAGTTTATATCACAAAATACTCTTTTAGTTACCTGCTCGTTATACCCATAATCCCTATAAAGCAAATCTGAAGAATATGGCTGCACATCACAAGGTATTGTTGTAGTAACAATTACTTCCCCAGGATGATATATACCATCATCATCGGTATAACCCTGAGATAATCCTAAAATATCAATCTCTTTATCATAAAACATATTGCCACCACCTACATCAGTTTCAATGCTGGTAATGGCAATGTTGCCTTTATTGATTCAGGAATTCCATCAACCAAACTTAGTGACCTTGCCCCTTGAGTTGAAGAAGTAACCCCTACTTTGTCTCTATTCTTATAGAAAAATACTGCCAAATCAACTACTGAATTATTATATTCTTCTGGAATTGTATCGATATTGGAATATGCTTTTATTGCTGTTTGTGCTTTAGAAAGATAGAAATTGAGAATATCCTCTGAGACAACTGGATAATTAAGCAGTTCTTTCATCAATTCAAGCATTTTTATCCCTCCAATTCATGGAGTTTACCGATTATTTCATCCTTTTTTAAGCCTGAAATATCTATTCCATTTTCAATGGCATATTTGCGTAAATCTTGCCATTTCATATTTTCATAATTAGTAGTAGATTCTTTCTTATCAAGAGATATTTGAGGGGTCTGCATTTCTACAAACCCCATCTTTATTAATTTCTCTTTTTTAAGCTCTGAATCAACTACTTTAATCACGTTTAATCTCTGTAATTGATACATTAATAAGCCCTCCTTTAAGCAAGAGCTTGCTTAATGTTAACAAATACTCCTGCGAGTTTGTTATCAGGAATCCAAAGGTCATGATACTTCCTGTAGTCTATCTTCCATGCATTTGCTGTCTGATTAGTCTGAGGGTCAAATATTCTTGGATTATCAGTCTTTGATACTGCTATAGGACTTCTTCTTGCTGAAATAATCCAGTTAATATCCCTTGCAGCAACATCAGGAACAAATCCTCCAGCCTCCTGACCGGCAGTTGTACCATCATTAAAAACATAAGCTGTTTTCATTCTTGCTGAAGGAGCTTTAATTATAGGTATATTATCAATGGACTTTACCTTTACATTTACTCCGCCCTTAGTAAAGTCAATAACATCAAGTCTCTTTTCTACTTTATCAGCCAAATCGAGTATAGCTGCTATTGATGTATTTATAGTAACTACCAGTGGTTCATTTTCTCCAACAATATCCTGGACAGTATAAATATCCGCTAATAGCTTTGTTAATATATCAGTAGTAGCAGCAGTATAACCGCCACTTGCTTTACCTCCAGCTATTGCAAGGGAAGCTATTTTGGAATATCTATATGCATCAACTTCAGGTATAACCTTTGTTCTCTGGAATTCTCCAAGCAGTTTAGCTGCTGTAGTAACAAAATTTGTTTCATCAACATCCATAGCATCGATGCTAAAGGTTCTACCCCTATCCTGAGTTAATGTTTGTGTCTGATAGCTGAGAGTAACAGAGCCTTTTACAAATCCATTATCTCTATCATAGTCAGCCATACCATCCATTACTATTTTAGGTATTTTTACTTCATTTCCACCATTATACTTTACCATATCAGAATTTAATTCCATCCAGCCTGATGTAGCTCCTGCTACCATCTGAGCATCAAGCTCCGTCTGAAAAATCTTTGCATATTCTAATGTATTTGCCATAAAATATCACCTTTCCCTTTCCTATTTTAATAGTTATTAATGCTCTTTCTTATTTGTTCTTGTAAAGAATCTGCTCCGCTACCGTTACCAGTAGGGGGCTTATACCCTTCGCCTAGTCTAGCTTTTACTGCCGCTTCAATATGTGTATTAAATACCTTTTCAAGCGTTTCAAGGTTTTTATATGTAATTTGTTCTCCATTTTCAGTATCATTACTTACAAAGAATTCAATAAGTTCTTTAGGAAGCTTCTTTTCATCCATTTTCAATAGACCTTTATTTATTAACATCTGCCGCTTTTCTTCTGCTTCTTTCTTATTTAACCTCTCTGTTAGTTCTCTGATTTGTTTCTGTTCGGGTGTTTCAGTGTTACGTTTTGCTACTTCATCATTAATCAACTTTTCAAGATTGTTTTTCTTCCATGTTTCCAAGCCTTTTGAAAAGAATGAATCATTTTGCTTGCTTAACCACTTCTTACCCTCCTCTGTACTAATAAACTTTTCTACTCCCTCAACCGTAACCTTTGATAGTTCCGAAAGGTAGTTTTTTACATCTTCATTATCTTTGTTTGTCTCAAAAAAAGTTTTAATTTCATTAATATCCATAATTTCTCCCTTCTGCCCTTACAGTTCTTTAGCCCTATAAGTGCGATAAAATTTGATTTTAAATATAAAAAAGACCATCAGTACTAGACTAATGGACTTAATTACTCAATATTTCTTGATTTTTTCCATGAATTATAATCTGTGTACTCAATAGTTTTCTTTTCCCCAGAGTTATCTTTTATATTTTCTCTTCTGCTCATTGGTTGCCATCCAGAAATGACAGGTATAAGGCTACATCTACAATTTGGATGTAGTGGTGGAGAAGGATGATCTTCATCAATACCCCACATCTTACCGTCTAGCTTCGCATCTTCTTCATTTGTTGCCATATCAAGTGTCGCTGACCACATGACTTTTTCAACTACACCAGAATTTTTATAGATTTCATCCTGTGCTTGACTTTGGCATCGTGCTACTTCAGTATGAATTAACCTCTTTGATTCGTAAGCAGAAACACCAAAATCACTTTTTATTTGCCTTGATAACTTATCAATAGATTTACCTTCAGTCATTGCTCTTTCAACATCTCTTTTTACTCTTCTAATAAGCTTGGACTTATTGTCCCAAATCCTATCACTGAACATCTTATCCTCAACAGGCATTTCAACCGCTGTTCTAATAAACTCCGGCTTTAATATATCAAACTTTATAGCAGTTTCCATACCTTTATCTATTACATATGCAGTTCTATAATAGGATTCTTTAAACACATCTTCGAGAATCTTAGTGGTATACCCTATATCTATATGACCAAGTTCTTTAGCTTGCTTTATTAATTTCTTTTCTATTTGTTTTAGTATTGTATATCTTTGCTGTTTTCCAATTTTGAGTACTCCATCAACGGAATATTCAGCATATATCTTAGCAATGTCGGTACGAATATCTTCTAATACTCTTTTATACGCTTGAAGTATTGGTTTTATCTTATTATCAGCGTAAGATTCCGCTTGTTGACGAATATCAAGAATTTCACTTTGAAACTCCTTAATCATCACCATCACCTATAGAATCTAAAAGCTTCTGCCCTATGTTTGATAAGTCTTCTTCTTGCTCCTGTTTAACTTGATTTTCCTCAAGTGTCACATTATCAATAAAACTAAACTGCGCTCTTGCAGTTTTCTTAGATATAAGCCCTTCAGGTATCTGACTTAGAATTTGCGCCATCATTAAATCGTCCTGTGGTAATGATGGAGTAAATTTTGGTTCAATTAGCTTATAATCATATTGAACATTCTTCAATATAAAAAGATACTTGAATAGAAATTTAAGCCTGTCCTTAATTAAGTTAAACATAGCATTAGTGTTAGATTTACACTTGTTTTCTAATGCAAGTTGTCTGGTTCTCATAGCTAAAGAACTGTTATTGCTTGGTACTTGCTCATTATTATTGATATGACTCGAAAGCTCATACATATTTTGTTTAATCTCTCTTAAGGTATTCATTACAAAATTATCGTTTATATTCTTTGTGAGCCATTCTATGACTGCATCCTTACCTTTACCTTTTAGAATCCCTAGCTTTTTCATATTCGGCAAGTCTTCATCTTTTAAATCAATATTAAACACCTTTAGATATGCCTGCCTATATTGGCTTATTTCATGGGATAAGTCACTGAGATTTGTTTCATATGCATCCTGAAGCGTTTTTATATCTTCAAACAGAGTATCTTTTTCATTATCATCAACAATGCAAACACCTACAGGAACTTGACCAAATACATGAGTATCTTCATTAATTAAAACGCCATCTTTATAATGGTAAATTATACTATCAGTATAAACATCCATATAAATTGATGAATCAAAAGTCTTACTGAAAATATGAAGAAATAATATGAGTTCATCATCTTCGAAATATGCATATCCTTCTAGCGGCGTTATAATTCTACTAGAAAACTGAGTTTCTTTATCAATAAAATATAACTCATATGCTTTACCATAGAGTAAAGCCCTTCTGAATAACTTTTTATCATGGTCTTTCTTCCAGTGAGCTAACTGATACTTAACAATTTCCTCTAGGTTCTGACTCATATCCTGATTAACATAAGTTATTGGATTTGCTAATATATAATCCGCTTCTTCCTTAATAAAACGCTTAAGATAATTGTTCTTTATTTTACTAGTAGAAGTTGTATCAATATCACTTTTCTCTATAACCACATCAGAGTTATTTTGATAATACTGCTGCATTTTCTGAAAGTATGGTAAATTTTCTTTATAATCCTGATAGCATTTATCTATTAGGTTTTGTAATTCAGTATCTATCGGCACTTAATCACCTTCTTTAAAATAGTTTTCGTTTGTCTAGGAATTCAAGCTTGTATATAATTTCAATTTCATTGATGCGGTTTGAAAATTCAGCTACAATATCAGGAGCATCATCATGAAGTGAATAGTTTTGTCCTTGAAAATCCATTATTTGATTAATAAATTCCTGGGATACTCTTTCAGCGCAAAAAATAATACGACCATTGTCAACATCTGAGACAATGGTACTGATTTTTTGGTCTTTGTTTTGCCGCTGCATTTCATTAATGAATTCTATGTTTCTATCAGATAAATCCTTATCTTTTTCAATTGCTTGCTTTATCTGATCTACATCCAATCCATTATATGTGTTCTTCTCTATATAAACATGAGTTATCTGTAGAAAATCTTTTAATAATTTAATGACATGGTTAATATATTCATCAAATTCATTGAATTTCAATAGTTGACCATATCTTATATACTTGAAATCATTATCAGCTAGGGAGCCAACCACAAGAGCAAAGTAATCTGATTTTGATTTATTGACATTCTTAACCCCTGCACAGTCAATACAGAGCATAGTTTTTAAGAAATTATTGTCTTCTACTTGTTCTTTAGGCATTGTGCGATTTGACTTAAACCATTTCTCACCAATCTTTGAAGCATCGTTCATCATTTCAAGTTTAAAGGCTGTTGGGTCTTCATAATAATCAATAGCCAAATCAAGGCAATTATATTTATCAGGCCAAATGGTTTTATATTTCATATCCGCTTCATGCTGATAGTAAAATTCCTTTGCATAGGCTTTTGAATCTGGTAATGAGTTATTAAAATATATCCTTTTAAACTCTTCCCACAAGCCGGAATTAAAATAATCATCTACATCAAATTCAACAACTCTTTTTATTATACTTTTGTAATTTGGGTTCCTGAGAATTCGAGACATAAAGCAATCTCTATGCATTATTGTACCAATTACTATAAACTTAGTTGCTGTTTTAATCTTCTTGCCATCTCTATATACTGCTTTATCACCAGCATAATTACTATCCTCAATCCACATACGGTACTTCTTTTCTCTTGCTTCTTCTGTGATAATATCAGATTTACCCTGATAGTCATCTGCTATTATAATAGAAGGTCTGACATTATTATATTTTTTACCTCTTGGAGAACTGACAGAGGAAATAGCTTGGATTTTTGTTTTGTTTGCAAGCTCTAATTCAAGTTTATTTACAGTATAGTTCCTTGAATCAATTAAGTTTCCAAATGTATATTTAATATATTCATTCTCCTCAAATGCTTGACGAGTCTGAGCTATAAATTCTATAGCATCTTGTTCTGTTTTACCACAGACAAGGGTATATATAGAAATTTTATAACAATGCGCCCATACAGAGAGAGCAAAATTTAAGACTGTGGTCTTTGCACAGCCTCTATTTATTGCTATAGCTAGTTTATCAAACTCATCTTCTACAAACATTTGTTGAAGTTCTTGCCATATATCATAATGTATGGGAGCAAGTGTCCTTGCTGTGTTATTAGGTTTCGGTACAAACGTATCTTGGAGATAAAATAAGCAGAAGAATTCTATTGACCGTTTCCCTAATCCCCAGGCAATGCCGCCTTTACCATAGATAGAATCTATAGATTTATTCTTTTTAAGAATCTGCTTAGTTTTTTCTTCTCCATAGAGCTGAAGAAGATATTTTAATATTAGCTGACGGTTATAATCAGTATCTATGTTGAAACTTAATTGTGCAATACTCATCACCCCCTTGGGGTCTATTTTTGTTATAAAAAATTGTTGAGTACCCCACCCCCACTTTTTCATTTTCAAAATTAGAAAGGGTACGGCCTTAAATAAAAAAGAACTTGCTTTTACAAGTTCAAATTCAAATATACATTATTAATATCATCCTGAGTAATTCCGATGTAGCTTAGTGTAATTGATGAAGCAGAATGATTAAATATCTTCTGCAATAAAGTAATATCAATTCCCTGTTTATAAGCCCAATAACCAAAAGTTTTCCTGAGTGTATGTGTTCCAATATCATCATTAATCCCTGCTGCCTTAGCTGCATCATTTAATACTTGCCATGCCTGAACTCTTGATATTGGTTTATTGTCACCCTTACGGCTTTTAAACAAGTACCAATCTTTATCATATTGACCTAAACTATCAAGATATTCCCTAATTGCAGTATTAGCATTCTTGTTTATCTGAAATGTTTTAGTTTTACCCGTCTTCTTTTCTTTGATAGTAATTAAATCTTTTATCCTACCATCTACTACATCAGATATTCTCAATTCAAGCAAATCTGATATTCTAAGCCCCACATTAATTCCTAAGACAAACAAACAATAATCTCTTAAGTTTCTGGATTTTAATACCTTCTTCATTTTTTCTATTTGCTTTTTATCCTTTATGGCATTTACTTCAATCATTTTAATACACTTCCCTATCTAACATATCATATCCTAATTATATATTATGTTAGATTGAAAAGCAAGTATTTAAAATGACAAAAGTATAAAATCCTTATAAACCTAATAATATCAACGATTCATTGCAATATGCTATATCTAACAATTCTACATTGTGTTAGATTCACATTTTGTTATTGTACATATTCTTCTTCACTTTCTGCTTCCATTTCACCTAATAAATCAATCTCTTTATCCTTATCAGATTCAGTAACCTCAATCTTCGTGGCAGTTTTTCCTAATGACCTATCTATCCAATACGCTAAAGCCTTCTCTTTTGTCCTTGTATCCTGAGTTGTTTGTATGAGTTTCCAATACTCATCTATTGCCATTCCCAATTTTGCATTAAACTCTTTTTCTCCCAGGGTTTTTATATCCCGTAATCTTCTGTCAAGCTCAGCCTTACATTCATAATCATTAATAACATATTCGTATAACCATGTTCTACTTTTATTACATTTTTCTGCTATCTCAGTCTTAGATAGATTTCCTTCAATTAATAGTTGAATTGCCAACAACTTTTTTTCATCCAACATAATACTTTTTCACCACCTTTACAAAGTTAACAAAATTATATATTGTTAACCAAATATAAACATCAAGTTTACAATTATAATAACAAAAAAGAGCTTATTAGCTCTTGTATTTTTTCAATTCAGTCTTTCTCTTAGTATAAATGAATTCTACCATATCTTCTACACTATTAATTTCTCTGCATTTTGGTAAACTATTTTTTACTTTATCATAATATTTATCTGAAGCTCTGCTATCAAGAATTGCAATAACTCCAACATCATTAATGTCTCTTATCAGCCTACCAACACCTTGTCTCAACTTTATAACCATCTCTGGTAATAAAACTTCAAATATATTGTCATATTGATACTTTTCCATTTTTAATTTTATTATTGGATCTATAACTGGAAACGGAAGTTTATCTATAATTACACACGATAGAGATTCCCCAGGTATATCTATCCCTTCCCAAAAACTTCCTGTGCCAAACAAGCAAGATGATACTTCATTTTTAAATCTGAAATATAACTCCTTATTGCTCAATTCTCCTTGGACATAGCATTTTATATTTAAAGTATCTTCTATCCTTTTTCTTATTTTGTTAACAGTAAAATTTAATGATTCGTATGAAGTAAATAGTATTAAACATCTACCGCCTAAGGATTCAATTATTTCATATATTCTATCTGATTTTTTTTCTAAATAATCAATATACTTTAGCTTATCATCATCACTTTTTACATATTTCAGATCTTTTTCTATATATAAAGCACAGTTTTCCTTGTAGTTAAAAGTTGACTTTTTTGATATAGGTGCTTTATAATCTTTAGCATAAATCTTATCTATCCCAACACAGTTTTCAAAATAATCAAATCCATATTCTTCTGCGCTGGTATCACTTAATGTTGCCGATGTTAAAACAATAGGTACATCCTTTTTAAATAGGTTATTACACAAAATATCATTGATGTTTTTAGGCATATAATATAAGTATAGTAGATATCTGCTTTTTAGTCTTGTATATTGCGCCCAGTAAATGTTATTTTTTGAATCAATTAAAGCATTAAGGAATGATATAATGTTTGAAACTTCACTCTCTAGCTCATCATCCTCTTTAGAACTTCCATATCTAGTACTAGCTGCTTGAGTTATTGAGCTGACTTCATTATTATAAATATCATATATTTCATGTTTTAAATCAGCAGATATTCTTTTTAATTCATCTGTATACACTATTTCATACTTCCATTCAACCTCAATTACTTCAGAATGGATAACCACATTAGATTCAAATAACTCAAAAAACTCATCAATTTTTCTGTCAAGATTATTAACTCTAGTTAATAATCTTTGTCTTATATATTCACTTCTGGAAATCTTCTTTCTGATTTTCTCCACAACATTTCTGAAACTAAATATATTCTTATTATCTCCTAATATGGTAAATGCTGCATTCTCTAGATTATGTGCTTCGTCAATTATAACCATTGAATATTTATCTTTTATATTGAACTTATCATCTTTTAGACAAGATAGAAGGTAATGATGATTACATACATAAAACATACAATTGCTATTTTTAACCCTGTTTTTATATTCTTTGTATTTACAATCCCTATATTTACACTTATTGCTACAAGTTTTTACACTAACCTTCTCCCATGTACTATTATCTACAAACGGAAAATCATTTCTATCAAAGCAGTTTTTTCTATCATAAAGGTCTGAAATCTGCTCAATAATTTCATTAACCTTACCACAATCAATTATATTTTGCAGTCTTTCCTCACAAAGAAAATTCTCTTTACCTTTTAGCAAACAATATCTAAAATCAATGTTTCTTGAATACCCTTCTTTCACTAGAACATTTTTTATAAATTCCAGATCCTTTTCTATTAATTGTTCCTGCAAAACTATCGTTGCTGTAGAAATTAATATAGGCTTCTTACTTGCAAATATTGAGTTTTGATTTAGATATGAGTTATATGCTGGTATTATATACGCAAATGTTTTTCCGGTTCCAACCTCTGCTTCAGCAATAAATTTTTTATTGTTCTGCAGAGCACTTTCTATTTCTATAGCCATTTCCAATTGTGATTCTCTAAGAGGTTTATTATACTTAGGTAACAATTCAGAAAAAAATTGATTAGTATTTACTTTCTTTGAACAATAATAGTTATTAAATAACTCAAAATCCATTTCCATTAATAGATTATTGTTCATTTACAACCTCCACAAACATATGTTCTCATATGCTATGGTAGCATTTACCTGTAACTAATGTCAACATTTGTTACATGAATGTAATATTATTCCTATTTGTATATACAAACTACTTAAGTCCTACTTCCTCAAAGCACTCTCTAGCAGCTCCACTATCCCCTTCATATACTCAGACTGCTTTTCAATCTTGCCTTCTAAACGCTCAACTATATTCTCTATCGTAACTTCAAGAAAATCACAGACATCATTCTTAAGTCTTTCATATGTTTCGTTATCCAAAAAATCACTCCGTTCGACATTTATTCGTATTTTAATTATGCTTGCTTCAAAAATATAGGAAAATAGCACATCAACACTAACCACATATATTTATGCACCGGTATTTTATGTTTATTAATCGGCACACATAACATGAATGTACGACTAGATGTGCTAAATTGCCATAGATATCCAGCAACTACAATTCGATGTAAACCATGCCCACCAATTTAATTAATGCTCTCATCAAACAGTTTCTTCAGCTTGCTAAATTCCGTCTCACCCATCTTTTCTATCTCTTCTTCAATATCAAGATTGCACCAGGCATTTAATAATGGGTAATATTCTTCCAATTGTTTATCTAGCTCGGCTTTAATTTCTCTAGCGATAAGTAGTATCGCTATTTTATCTACCAATGACATTTTGTCATAATCGCCGGAAGACCTCTTATTAACATCATCAATAACAGTTTGAAAAAACTTGTACCTTTCAGTTAATCTATCTACCATCTCTTCCACCAACCAACATCTTCAATTTATCCAGATACTCCATTATTTCTTTCTGTTTTGGATCTTCAACTTCAAACCCCTTATCCTGAAGCATCCTCTTTATTTCATTAAACTTTTCATCATGATATTTTATAATCGAATCTCTACCATTATAAATAATTTGTCTTAATCCATTAAACAAACGTTCTTCTAATACGTTAAACTCTTTTGCCATAACATTCCTAATTAAAATTTCAATATCTATGTCAGACTTTACTTCAACTTTATCCTTTAAAACTTCCTCTTTAAGCATCTCCAGTTTCTTTAAGTCCTTTTCCTCTAACATCTTTCCTCTTCCTTTTCTTTATTAATTTATTTCTCCATTCTAAAACATCATTCTGTCTCTCTCTTGATTGCTTTAGGAACTTTTTCATCATCTTCTCGAAATCCTTATTATATTCACCCATTACAACAACTTCCCCCAAATCGAAAAGTAGCACAGATTACTCTGCGCTACCTTCCTTATAATCCTGCTTACCTACAAGATTTCTAAATGCAGTAAAAATCTCTGGTTCATTCTTGAACACAAATGCTTTTACCCTTTTGCCTTCATCTCTCTTGCTATCGAAATACATAATGTCGGTTAACCATTTGGTTCCAAACTGTCTTATTAACTCTTGACATACTCGGTTAGAATAAACATATAATACCTTACTCTTATTCAACTTTTCAAAATCCATTGTAATTCCTTCTTTCTTAATTATTTATTTTTAATATTAGTTTATTGTTAAAAGTAATAGGGCGGCTGCTGCCTTGCCCTATATGCAGTATCAAATTCCCTGCATTCAGCCGTTTCAGCTTTGCCCTACTAAGTCGGGCAGTTAAGGAGGGGTCAGAATGGTTACTGACAAGGAAACGGCAACTTATATATAGCATATGATACAATGTAAATGCTCTATAAAAAGGTACTGTTTGCAGTACCTATCTACCAAAATCATTCTAAATAAGTCCATCGTCTACCATTTACAATATTGCTAACATGAGTACAGCTTATACCATACAATTCAGCAATTTCCTGATATCTATAACCTTCATCTACCATTTGCTTTATTATTTTAACTTCTTTTTCAGGTAATTTTGCTTTACCATTGTTCTCTCCAGTTAAGCCAAAAGACCTATTTAGAAAACTTTCTTCCCTGTTCTTTGCTATTGTTTTCTTTTTGGCTCCGTTGATGTTGCATTTTGGCATTAATTCTTTTATATACTTATCTTCTAATAATTGCAGCTCATCATCTGAAATTGAGTCAAACTCTTCAATGATAATAAACTCTATATTCTCAATACCAATTTCATCTACTTCCTTTTGTAAATTAACATTTCTATGATATCCACCCTTCAAGCTGGAAAAGTGATACGACTTCCTTCTATTCAACTCCTGAGTTTGACCAACATATAAACACTCGCTACTATTTTTATTTACAATTTTATAAATCCCGATTTTATCCAATATATCCACCTACTTTACTACAATTTTGCTATCTTCCTTCTTTCATATATTGCTGCTTTAAAGAACATAAGCCCCTACAATATATAAGAAGTCGGTAGGCTTCCTGTAATACACTTACCTTTTAATAAGTAAGCCCTAGGACTGTCTTCTTCCATCAGTCTCTTATAAAATAAAAAACCAGGATTTAATTCATCCTGATATAATACGTTTAACGGTATCTCCTTATATTTTTTCTTCTCCATTTATATCTCCATCTCTAAAACATCCTTTAACTCATCTTCTAACATATTAGCACTGTTACCTATCATCTTTAAATTTCGCTGAATACAGTTGATTACAAAATTAATTTTATGCTGCTCATTATTAAACTTGCCACGATCTGCACTATTAATAAAATCAAATGCCATATTTGCAGCTTGGATTATTTGCTCCGGCATATATGATTTCTCAATATCTTTATATTCTCTTCTATAAAGATATTTATCATATAATAATCCGGCAATCCTCAATTGAGCATGAGTTGTGTTTAAACACTCATAATAATCAGTATCTTTAAATACTTCGATAACCTGTCTTATTAGTTCATTATATTTCATAACTATAGCCCCCTATATAATCTCAAATTTCATTGACTACTACATCTACATAATAATAACCCTCATAACTTTAAAATAGTCCTTTTCCATGCCGTCACTTAGTTTACTAATAAACTCACCGCTAATAAATTCAACCTCCAATATTGCATCAGCAGGAAGTAATTCTTTATTTTCTGCATATGAGTTGCAAAATCCACTAAAACATAGCTTATATTTTGCTTAGTTTTATTCTTCAATATGATTCCTCCTGACAATTAAATAACTCTCAATTTTGTATAACCATTAAACCCCTTACGCCATACCATATGACAGTATTCTATTGAATCAGTACCGCCTTTATCAAGAAAACTCATCCTCTTGTGATGAACAAAACAATACTCCGGCATATACTCATCCCAAAATGGCTTTCTTTCTTTACTTCCAAAAAAGTTAAGCCTTAATAGCATTACGACAATACCATTAGGCTTCACATCATTAATTGCCTTTTTAATAATATCTAGGGCAATATTGAAAGGTGGATTAGTAATAATCAAATCGTACTTGTTGACACAATCTGTCTTAAGGTAGTCACTTCTTATTGCCGCTCTTGAATCTTCACGAATATCAATTGTATCAATCTGATTATTATATTTGCTCAGAGCTGCCGGATAGCTCATATCATGATTAATATCGCCTCCGGCGCATGGATCTAAAATCCTACCATAACGGAGATGATAACCATATATTTTATCAAATTCTATAAGGAACTTTTCAACCTCCGATATAGGAGTAATATAATAATCTGATACATGTTCATTTCTTGCATTACTTCTGAGTGTACTACTCATTAATTCACCCCGATTTATTTTTTATAATTTCACAAAATAAAAAGCCTTCTGAATTAATCAGAAAGCTAATGCATTTTAACTATTAAAAATTCATATTTCCACCTAAAGCTTCATATGCATCTAGAACATTTTGCAAAGCCTTTTTTTCTTGTGCACTTATTATCCTATCCTTATAATACTGTTGACCAACACACCTAAGGATAGTTTTCTTTGATGATATTACTGCTTTAATAATGGCAATATCTCTGCTATCTACATCCGTATCATACCATTCCCATACATCTGCATTATTATCTCGTTCAACTTTATCAGGTATTATTTCATAATTATAATCATCAATTTTCAATTCATATCTTTCAATAAATAACCAATCATCTCCTGCATATTGGATGCAAAACCTTAGCCAAGGATTATTATTTTTAATACCTATATATAAATGAAAACTATTATAATTTGAATATCGTGGTGTACTCTTATCATAATACCAGGTTATTTCTTGAACCTCGTCATACTCCTTACGCATTTTGCTTGTTGCTTCTGCTAATCTCTTTTTTTCTGCTTCAATACGTTTCTTTTCTTCTAGTGCTTTTGCTTCTTGTTCTTTCTTCTGAGCTGCCTCAACTTGCTTAAGTAGTTCCTGAACCTCTTTTGCTTCATCTGAAGCTGGATGCTTTTCAAGTAAAGTTTTTATTGAATTTAAAGCTTTTGAGTATTCTTTACTTTCATAATAATTCTTAGCCTCTTTAAACAGATTTTCAGCGCCAAACTTAATGCTTTCTAGTTCATCTTTAAGGTTTTTCACCTCTGCTTGCAATTCTGCATTGGATGATTTTAGATCTTCATTCTCTTTTTTTAGCGTTTCAATCTCCTGAGAATTACAGCTAGTAAATATTAGAATCATACATAAAATAAAGATAATTAGGGACAGCTTCTTCATTTTAATCCCCCCTGTATACTTTTCCTTAATTATACAATAATCTTAAATTTTAGAATAGTATATGAAAGGGGTTACTCTATATCCTACTTTTTAAATAATCTTCTAAAGCCTGTAAATGTTCCGGCCATAGCTCTTTTCTCCCTTTTCTGAATAGACTAAGAACCGGCTCATTCAAATTAATTGACTCACATACTTTCTTCGCTTTTATACCCGATTGTGCAATATAGTTGTTCAGCATTATTCTAACTTCTTCTTGGCTCATGGCCTTCACCCTCTTTCTTACATATAATTTTTATTTTATTACCTCTTTCCCCTATATAAGATTTTTATAATGAAATTAACTACACCTATAAACATTTGAATTAGTTATGTTTACAGGTATAGTTAATCAAAACCAAATTTTCTAATTTACATTAAAATTTAATTATACCGCTTTATCAGTATCCAAGTCAATATTATTTTTCTGTTTTTGATAATTTTTTTCTTTTGTTCTTCTTAATAATTCTTTTGAGCATATACTACTACAAGTTTTCGTATTACCGGCCTTTATAAATTCTTCTCCACATATTTCACATTCAGCAATATTTTTCCTATCATATTTTGCTAAACTTACAAGCGGATTCCATACATTATTAACTGTAAATACTACTTCATCATTCTTTAGTTCGCATAATGATATGATAATCCTATTATTTTGCTTTTCGACACTAATGTACTTCTTTTCATTTAATCTACCAATTACATCCTTGGCATTAGATATGGCAGCTAACTTATTCAATTTATTAAAGTTAAATTTCTTATATTTGTTGCTATACACATATAGTTTATTTTTATTACTTGGCAATTTACAAAGGCAAGTAATGACGAAAAATAGTTTCCTTTCATTTTTCTTTAATTCATTTATCTTTTTAATATCACTCTTGGTTAAATCTATTGATGTTGGTTGCATTATGATTTCTAGTTTTGGAATTATCTCGTAATACTGTTTTGTTTTTTCCTTATTTCCGTATGCAAACCTAACCCTAGCTTTTAGCTCTCTGTCACTTTTCAGATTCCTTTTCAGGTTTTTTAGTATCTCCCAACCAAAGCAATTCCAGAGTAATGTTTTCCTTTTATTTTGTGTATAAACTTGGCAATACTCAATATCGATGAAATAATCTACTAATTTTTGTATGTTTTCATATCCTTTAAAAAGCTCTATCATTTGCTCCCTATAATACTGATAAGTAATATCAAACTTCGTTTTAAATAACTCATCCTCTTTTTTTAATTCGCTAAGTTTTCTAGTTAAATAAGCTATATCTTTATCCGCTTTAAATATAAGATTCTGCAATTCTGTATATACTTTTTCGTCCCGTCTTACTTCAGTACCGCTTGTAAGCATTACGTAATTAAACTTCTTTTCCGGCTCCTTAAAGTATCTGAATTTAATATATCTTGTGTGTTCCTCAATATACTTTGAAATTCTATCAACCACACCATTACCACGCTCATTAACCTTCTTTTTCTTCTTAGCCCATTTGAAAAAATAAGGTAAGTTAGACTCCTTTAATTTATCGTATTTTTGAGAATCAGCAGGAGGGAGTTTAATTAAGGCTCCTGTTTTCGGATAGTCTATTACGAAATTATTCAAACATTGTAGCCTACGAATTAAACCAAAATCAATTTTCTCTTCGTCTTTTGCAAACTCCTTTGTTATAGCATTCGATATGTCCCCAATTTCGTTTGCCTTAAAACTTAATAATAAAGACTTTTTAATATTATCCATGTTAATCTCTTCTTTGGGGGCTTTAAACATCTTATAATACAATGGTAAACATTCAGTTCTAACATGAGAAATAATATCTTTTGAAGTTGATACATAGCATATGTCACCATCAACATCATTTTTCATTTGCAATTGAGCTAAATCATGAGTTGAAACATATGTAGCATAACCTCTGAACCAGCTCTTACATGCTTCTGTCTTTATTAATTCTCTCACACAATGTTCTGAACAATACAAATGTGGACTCTGCGTATACCGGAACATCCGGACGGCAATTCCGGAAACATCCGGACACGAAACCGGAGGTATCCGGACACTTTGCCGGCTAACTTGATTGTAAAATAATTGCTGCATTTGAGCAACTATAATCAGCA
>Ga0208695_1000702_pt1 | contig 33768 bp, 30 predicted proteins | sample AD_UKC111_MetaG_FD_184449 | JGI IMG/M metagenome (GOLD analysis project Ga0208695, IMG submission 184449) | Active sludge microbial communities of municipal wastewater-treating anaerobic digesters from Hong Kong - AD_UKC111_MetaG (SPAdes)... | ecosystem: Engineered > Bioreactor > Anaerobic >...
AGTTTTTAGATAGTCTGCATAGTGTTTTCAAAGCAACGTACTCCTGCTTGGTTAGATGCCTAACTTGGTTCTTTTGATTTCGGTACACATCATCACCTCACACAAGTAATATTATATCATAGTTTCGTTATTAATCTAAGATATTAGTAAGAAGGAAGGAGGGAAGGCGAATCCTCTCAAACTTGCAGAAGTTGGAGTCTCCTCGCCGATTAATGATGAAGAAAGTACTTGAAGATATAGCACAATTACCAGAAGACAAATTTGAGAGATTCGTTGAGGCATGCATAACATACACACTATCGGTGAGAGACGATGCGGACATAGGAACAATAGAAAAAGAATCGAGAGAAATACTTTCAGAAAGGAGTGAGGCGATTATGTCAGTAGCTGAAAAGTTGAGAAATGAAGGCAGACTAGAGGGTGAAGCTAAAGGCAGACTGGAAGGCGAGGCCGAAGGTAGACGAAAAGGCAAAATAGAATTCGTACTAAAGAATCTGAGCAAGAAGTTCGGTAGAAGATTCACGAAAGAGATGAAAGAGAAGATACAAAAGGCCGATGAGAAGACGATCGACTACATCGGCGAGAATCTGTTGGATATATCACTTGAACAGTTAAAAGAAGTACTGAAATAACATTGAGAAAATAATTCCTTCACAAGTGAATTACTGTATAGATTCGAAAGAAGCTACTTTTAGTCCAATATTTCATGACAATTCCATGTAATCAAATCATTTTGGACATGTATGAAAAAAATTGGGCGGCATCTTTTCCGTATTTTTTTGGAATGATATCATTTTTCTGATTCTTTTCAAGAAAATTTGAAGATATTCAACGTAGAATCAACAGCACTTGCAGTCGAATTTACCGACGCAATTGTGGAACTCTTAGAACAGCAGCACTATTACTCTTGTTTATCTATTTTCCCAATACTTGTATTCTGGTGGCAACGACTTAAATTGTTTTTGTTTATTTTTCTTAACTTGCCCATTTGCTGTAATTTTTCGAAAATTTCTTAAGTGTTGTATTGGAATGTCAACAAGCTGTGCTCCAAACATCTCATTTCCCTCAAGTGTTAATGCTTCCCTTCTGTGCACATCATAGTATGGAAGCCTAACTACAGAACCACCATAAAGCCCTGTGTTAGCAATTACAAAATTACAATATACGATCTTGCTCATAGCATCTGCTACACCTTTGAACGTGTTTACATCCCTATTGTAGGCTGGAACAAAAACTGTATCAACTCTCCCTTTCAAAGCAGATAAGGTCTCAATGTGCAATGTATCATAGCAAACCAACACGGAGAAATCCCCAATATCGCTTGATAAGTACAAACTTGTCATGTCTCCTTCGACGATCTTTATATTTCGTTCGTGGAATTTTTTTTCTTCATCAAGATTGAAAAATCTCTTGTATCCATTGATAACCAGAATATCTAAATCGTTATATGGCCAGACAACTTTGTAGCAGTTCCTTACTTCCCGCTTATCATTATTATACACATACTCGGTGCCATATATCGCAACTATTCTTGATTTTGAGCACCATCTTATCAGCTGTGACTCTATTTTATGCGGAATACAGAGTTCAGGAGCTATGATCAAATCTGCACCTTTCTCCTTAAAAACCTTCAATGCGATCTCCAGTTCTTCGACCAAATTATCAATAATGAACTCATCATACCTCAGCTTTTCATCAATATGTGCGTAGTCATTTTCAAAATAGTTGACAGTTGGTTGGAAAATTCCAATACGTACGAACGGTTTAATTTCTTGTTTCCCATAAACCAATGGTGGTAATTCCACTTTCTTTAAAGTAGAACGTTTCAAGAGCACTTCAGTTAATTCTTCGGTTAATAACTCCTCCAGGCTCCGTGAAGAACTCCTGTACGGTTTCAGTTGATTTTGTGCGTATCTTCCAATTTTGTCAGAAATGCAGTTCGCTATATCTGTGCTTACAAGTTGATTTTCGACGAGTATCTTCCATACATTCCTGAGTGTATATTTCTTGATATTTTCTATCTCCGGTGCAAGACTCTCTAAAATGTTCCTGTCTTCCAAAATCTGCAGGATCAACCAATAAAAACTCTCATCTGATATTTCTAAAATTGCTCCGAGTTCAGAATCTCGAAATTCAATGACTTTTTTGATATCTTCTTCATTTACATCTTCTAAAGGTTCTCTCCCAGATTGTATTTTATCAAACAGATTATAGAACTCCTCAACATTCACAGTTGTCGTGAATACTAGTGTTTGGTCAGATGAATTTTTACCATAGTTCGATGGCTTTTTGCATACACTTGCAACAAGAAAGATCAAAAGAATTTTCTCCGGATAAGAAAGGTGGGATATTTTTAAAAAATTCGCCAAACTTATCTCTTTCAAACTTCTCTTATCGTCTATGCAACTGTAGTCTAGAAATTGAGATGCGGTGCTCATCACAAGCGATAACCATTTAAGCTTAGGATCTTTCAATCTTTTATCTTTTGCAACTAATACCATTGATTTGACGTCTTCCCTAAACTGGGAGGAATCATGAAAATGTTTCTCGTACACAGCTGATAGAACGATTTGGTTTAGTTTGTAGTTTGCTGGTTCAGAATTCTTAATTTTGCCTTGTCTACTCTCTTTGTATGATTCGAATACATGCTTTTGTATACACATGCTCGATTTAACTACCGATTCTCGCAAATCTTCATTGCTTGTAGCGAAGTAAATACTTAATAGCAGATGACCAATTTTTCTCAAATCTTCATCACTGTAATCATTCTTGCTTTGAATTATCAATTTGACCATCGATGATATGGGTTTAACTGCTATACTTTGGAATTCATCGCTTCTGAGTACGTAAACCAATTTAGAGAGCAAGGAAAAACAAACATCAGTATCTTTTGAAAATTGCTTCTTGGATTTGATAATGTCGTATGTGTTCAGCTTTCGCTGTATGGCTGGAAAATCCTCATATTTCTGTATGTCAATAGACCTTACCTTGGAATGTACATCATCGAGTCCGTATCCGAGTAGTTTAAGTAAGGTTATTAAGTCCATAATCTCAGCTGCAATCAGCGAATTATCAAGTAAATTCACTGGAACTTTTAATTCCTGCTCATTATTCTTGGAATCTCTGGTCAAAGCTTCTATAAAATCTGCAACGTCATCTAAAAATATTTTCGAAATTTTTTGATTATCTCTCAATTTCTCAATTAAAATTTCGTTCAAGTATCTTAAAAACTCGAAATAGAGAAAAGGTTTTGTCGAATCATCTACTTGAATTGTTTTATCAACTATCGTTAGAAAATTCTTCAGACTCACGTTCGGTATCTTTATACCTTCTGGATTGTCCCTGTGTGAGTTTAATAGTTCTATGAGCTCTATATACCTTTTCAACAATTTAGTCTTATCAGGGGTGTTGATTATCACAAAAGTGATATCATCAAGCGCATCTTTAATCAGATGCTCTATCTCACTACGTATTCTTTCATCTTCCGACTTCTTTATAGATTCTGACAACTCTTGGAAATTCATTTCTTTTTCGATTCTTACCCAGTGTGCTGATTTGTACGAATGGTGGTGTTTAAACAAGCTTCTCAAAATGCGAAGGATTAAATGAGCAGAGAAAGACATGCGGGTCTGTGGTTCTATTTTGTCTTCGTCAAGATATGCGCGTATGAGGTTTCTGGTACGTTGAAAATCCATTTTGAGTTCATCAAGGCTGGAAAAGTCGAATTCTTCTTCCGACAAATTAGACATTTCATTGAAAACTGATGTTTGGAAATCGTGGTAGTTTTCTCTTTTTATCTCAAATTCCTTCATGAACTTAGTGTACAACTGCTCTGTAGTAACTTCCTCATCCTTGTCAACATCGAGTGCAAGTTTCAAGTTATCATTTATCTCTTCATCTTTAATGTTTGATATCTCATCCAAAATACTATTCACACTATCTGGCAAAGATACCTGATTTGCTTTACTGGTAGAGAACTGTCTGATCCTATAGTATTTAGCCACTACATCTGGCTTCAGCTTATCTTTGTTTACTTTCAGACCAAGCTTTTCGAACTTTCCTTCAACTTCTTTTATAGCATTCTTTAATCCTTTCTCATCATCAGTGATGATAACAATATCATCAACGTATCTAAAATATCCGAGTATTCTTCTGTTGTCATATGCATCCTTTATCATCTTGTCCATGTACAAATCGAAACAAAATAGATATATATTTGCCAGAAAACCTGACGATAGCATTCCTATTGGAATACCAGTATTTCGATAATCAGTAGATGTCTCAGATGTTTCGGGAAGAACTTTGTACAGAGGCTTCACATCAAAATTCATTAGGGATTCCAAGTACTTGATGATACTCTTCTCTTCGTCTTTCAATTCTGTGCGTTTAAGCATAAAAGAAGCATTTTTCAAAAGTTTGTTTCTGTCAATCGATGGAAAGAAATCTTTAATATCAAGCTTCATGTAGTACAGCCTGTCCTTACCAACACCACAATCGCCTTGATTTTTGAAGCAGAAGAGAGGAAATCCCTTTTTCCACACATCGACGTCTTGAACCCCCTCGCAAGGTTGTTCCGAAATCCAAATGTTATCTTTCTTGCTTTCCATGTTCAGATTCTCTATTTCCGTACGATCTAATTCCACTCCAAGGATATTATGAAGAAATATCTTCTGATATCTTCTAAAAGGTTTGTACGACCGGTTGAAAGAAGTATATATTTTATTACTTGGTACAGAGTAATCTCCGTATTCCCAGTCACCTGTTTCAATATTCTTGCCAAAGGGTCTCCACAGTCTATATCCAAACGAATACCTTGGCATAATCCTGTCCAGATATGGGCCAAATATATTTAGAAAACTGATCCATAGCACCTCGAAATCGAATGGAACGTAATAATAATCCCTGGGCTTTCCACTATTCTTCGGTATCTTGTAAAGATATATGTGAGTTTCCAAATCTTGACCAGTCTCACATTTTTCAATGTCTTGTTTTATCTTCTCTATCTTTCCATTCAAGTTCCATTGCCATTCGAAAGCCTCACTATCACTCAAACTTCCGTGTAAGGCTTCCTGTACCTTTGCATATGCATTCAGTATGTTCCTATTATCCTTCCACTTATCAATAAACAGCATTATCCTCACTCCTAACACTTACATTGATAAATCACCTTTCAACTATTCTACCACTACTTCGAGAAAAACCACCTACATATGCTAAATGCATGAAAGCTACATCCAATCTGATGTTTAGATGTGAACGAGCTATAATAATATATGACGGGATGACAATCTGCAAAATATTTTTCTGTGGCTCTAATTTTCAGTGCAAGGTGTATAATCTGTTTGTACTTCAGACATTACTGTTTTAGACTGTTCAGCCCACTGTAATTTCATGGATGATAATCGTGATTGAAAGAGTTATCGTTACTATTGATTTGATATTGAAGGTCAGAAAGTTATAAAGCCACGATACAAGCAATTGATAAGAGAGCCATTTGGGTAGCGATGGTTGTAAACTTTGAGTATTGAAAAGATGTTGCATCACCGTTGCGTGCATCATTTCATACATTAAAATTAACGAAATTCATTACACAAGGGGGAGGGATTGTATGCCTTACATCTATAAGACTGAGCAAAAGGTTTTACAACTTGATAAAGATATACTTCAAAAGTATGGAAATGAAACGTCAGAATCTACCCTGTTCCAATTGCTGAAAAATAGTGCTTGCCTACCTTCTTCATCGAAAAATGTTGAACATAAGCACGATGAGAGTACTTGCAACGAGCTAACAGACATGCTTAAAAGGGCTACTTCCGAAATAAGGAGCATCTTAGCAAGGTATCTTCAGAGTCAGAATATAAGTTTTCTCTTAGGTAATGGCTGCTCAATGTATGCTGGTTCTAAAAGCATAAACAATTCAGCAGACAAGGAAGGATTAATCGATTCTGCAATCGACGAATTGAAACAAATATTGCCAGATAACGCTGGTGCTTGGGAAACATTCAAAGACAAGAAAATCGAGGAAGTTCTAAACAACCTTGCACACACAAGGAAGTACTATGAAATACTTAAGTGCAGTAAAGAGAAAGACACTTCTGCCAATGATACCTTAAAAAAGCTTGATGATCTTATTCTAGAATTTAAAACCGAATTCCTTAAACGATACGTTTTCACTATAGACTACAACAGCAACGAATTTCATAAACTTTTTCTGAAAAAGGTTATAGCAAGGGACACTAACAAAAGCAAGGTCAACATCTTCACTTTAAATTACGATCTACTAATTGAGAAGACTGCTGAGGAACTGGGAATACTTGTGAATAACGGTTTTATGGGATTCACCGTTAGAAAGTTCGATCCAATGGTATACAACATCGATTACCACGTCAAGGTCCCAGAATCGAACAGGCCCATACCACTTAATAAATCGATAAATCTTTTCAAACTCCACGGTTCAATAAGTTGGTTTGAAAGCGAGGAAGCACTTCCATACAAAGTCATAGAGAAACAGCCGAGGTTTGAAAAAGGAGACAATGGTGCCATGTTTATAAAACTTGAAAATGATAAAGAACGCCCAGATTACGTAATATACCCGACTTATAGTAAAGTAAGGCAGTCATTTGATACGCCTTACAGTGAGTTATTCAGACAGTTCACCAACATCCTGAACTTAAGGAACTCAACATTATTTGTAATAGGATATAGTTTTTCAGATGAACACGTAAACAACATTATTGGAAATGCACTCTCAAATCCAAATTTCAATCTTGTCGTTTTTTCTTACGATGATATATCGGCCAACAGCTCTGAATTCTTTAACAATTTAGTTGAACGTAGCAAGACAGACAGCAGAATAACATTATTTGCTGGGCCACTCCTTGGAAGCTTTGAGATTATCAGCAGCTACCTACTCCCATACGTCGAAGTGGATGAAGAAGAGAAAGAACTTGACGAACTTGCGAAGGTAAGTGATGACAATGAGTATTAACAAGATACCTCTTGGAAGAATAATAAGAATAGCAGGAGCGAACATAATAGTTGATCTGATAGTTGGAAAAGACATAAGCCACCCACAGAACATCTCCGGAGCTCCCAAATTCTTTGCTTCCATAAATAGTTTTGTCTACTCAAAGCTCTTAGATGGAAGAATTGTAATCGGAAGGGTTAGCGAGTTATACGATGGATCAACTGAAGGGAACTTCGAACTTGATTTTGATGAAGAAGAAAACTTGGGAAAGATAGTCGAAAAGAATAAATACTTAGCAAAAATAAAGTTGATAGGCACATATGACCCATACTTAGAGAAATTTGAAGCAAGTGTAAACACATTCCCAACAATTGGAAATGAGGTCTACTATCTTCCAGAACACGTAGAGAAGAACCTCTTCCAAAACAAATCGAAGAACCTTATCGAAATTGGCAAAAGTTTCAGAAACAATGACGTACACATTTACGCGGATATCGATATACTATTTGGAAAACACTTAGGAGTCTTTGGTACCACCGGTAGTGGAAAGACATGTACTATCGTTTCGTTGATTCAATCCCTTATGGATAAGGAAAGAGTGAGATTTACTAAGGGCATAGAAATTAACCCAAAGATTATAATATTCGACCCAAACAATGAATATGCAAAGGCCTTCACAAACACCGGATATGAACCTCTGGAAATTGCGGAAGAATGTTTACGCTTACCCCATACCTTCTTGGAAATATCGGAGTACTACCAATTACTCAATGCAAGCAGTGGAGTGCAAATGCCTGTATTAAAAAAAGCAATTCAGGAACTGAAAGGTAAAAAAAACAACTATTTCAAGCTTGCAGACTTACGAAAAAAGATAACCGATGAGACAAAGAAAGACGCTAGTAAGAGAAACTGGCTTGACCCATTACTTAAAAGATTAGAAGTCATTATTTCAGATAAGAAACTAATCAAGATCATTGATAATAAGAACAAAAATTTGAATACCATAGATCAAATACTCAAACATAATACTAATGAAATTTTCATCATCCACTCAGACTTTGAAAGAGAAGAGTTAGATATAATCATATTCTTATTCAGCAAAATACTCTACAAAATGATGCAGGATAGAGCTACAGAGAAAAATGTTATCTTACTCTTTGAGGAAGCCCACAGATACTTGAACGAAGAAGAGGAGGAAAACTTTAAATTAGGCACATATTACGTTAGGAGAATAGCCAGAGAAGGCAGAAAATTTGGAATAAATCTAATAATATCAACTCAAAAACCATCTCAGATTTCGAAAACAATCCTTTCGCAGTGTAACTCGTACATAATACATAAGCTCACAGACTTCAGAGACCTTGAAATAGCCAAAAACGTCGCTGGAGTAAATGTCAAAGAGCTTGTTCAACTTCTTCCAGTTCTTGAAAAACAATATGCCCTTGTTACGGGTGAAGCATTTCTTATACCAGAAATTGTCAGAATTAATGATGCAAACCCATTACCATCGAGTAATGACCCACAAGTAGTGGAAAGTTGGAACAAAAATAAGCACTAATCTGTTAAGAATTAGACTTTCTCTTTGAACACAAGAGCTATCAAGACCCATTAAATCCCTGTAGTTCTCCTACACTTATTGTTGCTTGACTTACTTTTAAGCGACACCCTTTTGAACTTGTCCAATTTGTTCTTATCTGTGAAGGTAAACTAAAACAAAAGGAAGCGTGCAACCTTTCACGCTTCTTTTTTATTATGCACGTCTAAAATTCAAACTTCCTATTCCCCCTCATCGGAATAGAACAGCTCATTCAAATCTGGTGAATCATCCGGCGAAGCGTAGTCGAACTTCATCGGTGTGAATGGTGCATCTTGGCACTTCGGTGGCTTTCTGTTGTACACGATTACGGAAGTCACTTTGTTTTTTATGTACCAATTGAGAAACTTCTCCTCGTCACCTTTCCCATTGAAATCCATCAACCCGACCATAAGAATGTACCATATCGTCTGATGCAAATCCTCGTACGAATACAAAAATGACTTATTTATCCCCCAGAAGTATTTCGTCCACCTATCCACAAGATGACCGTAAGAAAGAACCAACTTCTGCCACTCCTCAGTACTCATCTCCCCCCTTTTCCTCACTATAGACTTCATTTCCAAGCTCATGTTCGATTCCATGCTAAAACCTCCCAACGACTTATAGTAGAATTTTGCCAAAATCCCCCGTGTAGTATACTCATGTATACCTATTGTAGCACAAAAAAACCGGGTGGCAACAACCCGGTATTAAATTTTTCTCTTACATATTAATATATCTACGCAAGGTAGGAAATTTTGGAAAGGAATTTGAAGAGGAAACTATCATTCTATGCTAAGAAATGCTCATTCTGAACTAATCAATTATGCGCTTTGTTATAAATATTATCCAATAATTTCTCAAAATTGAGACAAGATATTCCGCTCTTTTGATCTTCACTACTGCTTTGCAAATCTTGTCCTCTATCGTCCTCATATGTGTAAAATTTTACTTTTTCTTTTGTCTCATTACCATTACTTGAGCCTTTGTATTTCTCATTCATATAGTTCCACAATTTTCTATATCCTTGGCTCCTTTCAGCATCTTTACCAGCGCCAACATTACATCTTTAATGGCCTATCTTTATCACTCCACCACATTATTGCGACATTTAACGTATTGAGTCACCATGATACCATTCAAACCAACACCGTTACAGAAAAACACAAGTCTTATTCTATGATTCAATCAAAATGGAGCGCTTCATTTTCCTTCCGTCTTATTTCCTGTCGAAGCATCCTCTTCACCAGCGCATATGTGGTGCAATAAACAATGCACATTGCGAGCGAATAAAGCGCTATGGCTAAGTATGAAGACAAATTAAGTAGTTTGGCAATACCAAAAGCGGTGACCACCAGAACAACCCTAAATGAATCAAGGAATAGTGACATTTTTTGTCTTTCAAACACGGCAAAAAGCCTATCAAACGGCGTAAAAAGAAACCTGAAAAACACTAAAAACGCAATTATCCTTGCATACACGCCAGCCTCGTACCAATTTTTTCCAAATACAAGAGCGAATAGAAATGGACCGAAAAGAAGCAGAACTGATAAAGGGATGAGTCCTACTATAAGCAATCTTTTAACAAGCTTATTCATCAGCTCGTTTACCTTTTTTGGGTCGTTCTTTCCACCACTTGCGGCTTCTGCGTATAGTACATCTGCTATAGACGTCCCTATTAGTACCATAGGAAGGTTAACAACAGAGTTAGCCAATCCGTAAAAGCCCAAAACCTTACTACCGTAGAAAGACGTGATAAAAAGTACTGGCAACTGCAACCCGATAGTGTTTAGTAAATTCGATGGGGCAGAAAAAATGGCGAAGTTTCTATATCTCTTTGCGGCAGTTATTATGCCATCCCAATCAAAACCAATATGTCTGTTCTCTTCGTTATTAACAAGTGCTCGCATAAAGTTGTATATTCCAGCACATTGGCTCAATATTTGCCCAATAATTAGACCAACTGATCCTACTCCAACTACTCCTAAGCCAATTTTGGTGCCATTGCCAACTATGCTCTGTGCAATTTTTGTTTTGGAAATCGCTCTAAAATCTTTTTCCCTATAAGCCCATTGCAAGAGTATATTATACGAACCAGACAGAAACACACCTATAGGTATTAAGTAAATGTAATTTATAAGACTCTTAGCGTTCAAAGAGTTGAGAACTCGCTTTCCAAGTACTGAAAAAAATACAAGCACACCTACAGAAAAAACGAGTAAAACAACGAAGCTCAGTTGTAGGACATTCATAGCTTTACGGTCATTGTCAGCAATCGGTATGCCCCACTCGTAATTCAAGGATGCAACTATAACTATCAATCCCAAGATAGAGCTGTAAACAGTTAGTACGCCGTATTGCTCTGGAGTGTATATACGTGTTATTACGGTGGAAAGTAAAAAATTTAGAACTTGTGCTACAACGGTGCTACCGCTGATCATAACAACGCTCTTTGCAAAATTACTACGAAACAAATCCTTTACCCTTTTCACGTCTTCACCGTCCATTTATTATCAACTTTAGCCATATTTCGTAGCCTGAATTCATCTTGTGCTTATCTCACTTATCCAACGTTGTATTATATAAACTCAAAACTGTTCTTGTGTAGATACTTTATCGTTTCACGATATACCCATTCCCAATTTTTCCATTTAGTGGTGTAAAATGATGAATTATGCCACAAAAAAGTAGATGAATTATGCCACAAAAAAGTAAATGTTCCGTTATACTTCTTGACTTTGTCTACAAGTTCTTTTATCTTATCAAATCCACGTTCTAGTGTCAGATTCATATATCTCGGGTTCTGCAAACTTCCATCCATAAAGATTAGTGGTATCTCCGTCACGTTGTATTCTCTCTTCTCTTTGAAATTATACGGTTTGAATGGCTTTGAAGTTCCAAATCTGAATCCCACTGCATCTGCAAATGAGCATGTTGTGTCGTACTTTATGCCTGCTTTGTCGTAAACTTCAAAACTTTTAGTTATGTCAAACAATAGAAAATGGGCTCTCCCATATTCAATTTTCGTTTCAAACACATCGTTCAATCTATTTATGTCGCTTTCCATTCTATTCTCAGTTAGATGCCTTACATCGTAATGTATGCCAATTGTTCCACCAGCCGATTGTATTTCTTTGCCCAGCTTTTCGAGGTACTCTCTGACCTTTATTGTATTATATCCACCCGGGAATCGATCTGGTTGTACTGCTGGCATGAAGAAAAAGGTACCCTTAGTCCCATATTTTTTGTGCAGTTCAATCAGGTTATATGTAGACCATGGATCATCTCCTGAAATCCGTCGCCTGATTCTGTCAAAAGCAAGCTTTAGATCCTTCTTCTTTAGTACATCACTACCCAATGCCTTTAAAAACTTCAATCCTCGTGGTAACCCTAACTGATCAATATCATGTGTCAGAAATACCTTTGGCCTTTCATCCTTGTAATGCAATCCGAGCTCGTCTCTTATTCTTTCAACCAATATGTCAACTACAGGTTCTTCCAATACACTCCTTTTGTAAGCGAAGCTTTCCTTTGCAGGAAATCTCCCGTACATATCCTTTATGTCGTTATGTATATATTGCCAGTAACCTGAGAGAAAAAAATATAGTTCCTGTGCAATCTCCTTTGAAGGAATAATTATCAAAATCTCTTAGTAGTTCTTCATCCCTCCTATTCCAAAAGTCATATATACCAAAATTGAGAGAACCGTTTATACTCTTTATAGCATATTTCAGATCAAATAGTTAACTTGTATGAAAAACTTTGTAAAACTTCCTAAGAGTTTCCCATAATCTTTTCTCACTTCCATACAGTGTGTGTGGCTTCTCCGGCCTCATTAAATAATTCATGAGATCATCTTTTGTCCATCTCATCTTTTTCAAGAAGTATTCTATATCATCTATTAGTTCCTGCTCACTTGGATATGGTATTTCAAGCAGCAGTTTCTCTGCTTCTTCTTTCTTCATTTGCCCTGTCAGTATCAACGTTGAAAGATGGTTCTTGCGTTTATCTACTCCGAATTTAACCGGTAAAATAAAGCCTTGGTAAAATCTGGTAAAAATGGATTCATAATGCTTGTAAGGATATGGTTTGTATGAATATTTCTTCTGCAAGATGTTAAGTGCTTCAAATTTATTATAATTTGGTAAATAATCAAGGAATGAGATCCATTTTGTTTTCTTCAGATATTCGGCCACTACATAGTCAACCGTTCCAAATGCTGGAAATGTCTTCAATTTTACGTTTCTCAATTTACCAAGATTCTTAATGTTTTTCTTATCATATTTGAACCAATTCCAATTCTCTGGTAATCTCATACCTTCAGTAGTTGTATTTGAACCAGCCAGAATGTATTTTACTTTGTACCTGCTAGCTTGTTGGTAACATACTGCAAGCATTGCATTATCATACAATAACTCAACATCTATCACATCAGCATCGAAGAATGCTTGCATAAGCTCTCTATACTCATCCCAGTCAATAACGTGTGTGTATAAATCCACCCCAAGTTTCTCAACTAAGTTTTTAATATTGTTCGCAGCTAATTCACTGTCCCAACCGTTATCCATATGTACAGCAAGAGGTCTAAGACCAAGTTCCTTTACTTTTACAAGAGTGTATGAGCTGTCAACTCCACCGCTAACTCCAACAATACAATCATATTCCTTGCCTTTGCCATCGATTTTGATTTTTTCAACCAATTTATCGAGTGACATATCTATTTTTTTCTTTGGTTGTTTTAAAGTCTCAAGAAATTCCGTACAATAGTTACAATATCCGTTTTCATCAAATGTAATACCCCTAGCGGTGGTATCCATTAGACACCTTTTACATCTTTTCTGTTCTTCATTTATTTCTTTCAGTCTCTTCTTCAATAGAGCAACAAATTCTTCCATATTAGCCTAACCTCCTGCAAGTTTTTTGATATCTTCATACTTCGGATACGATATTACCACTGCTCTGTGTGGCATGTGGAAAACAAACATGCTTCCAGCTGCACATGCACTTGCCCCTGCTTGTATTGCCAGTCGAAAATCATCTAAATTTCTTGCTCCTCCGCAAGCTATCAATGGTACTGATAGCTTTGATGAAATTGATTTTATAAGTTCCAAATCATATCCTTCGAATGTTCCATCTCTATCTATATCATTTAGTAGTATTTCTCCAACTCCAAGCTCTTGCATTATTAGAGCTAGTTCCAATGGCTCGTACTTTGTTTTTTCAGTTCCGCTCTTGATGAAAACTCTCTGCCCAAGCAAGGCTCTCTTTACATCCAATGAAAAGACGACGCTTTGACTTCCGAATTTGTCAGCAAGGCTTTTCACTAAATCAAAATTGAGCACGGCATTTGTGTTCAAGACTACTTTCTCTATTCCAATTGTGAATAATCTCTTCGCATCTTCAACGGTTTTGATCCCCCCACCATAACCAACCGGCATAAAAGCTTCACTCACAACTTCTTTTAGATAATCAAAATCTATCGACTTGTTCAATCGTGATGCTTCTATATCCAATATCGTTATTTCATCAGCTTCTTTGTCGTTAAAAATTCTGACTGTATTAATGGGGTCACCAACGTATTTGTGATCCTTGAATTTTATTCCTTTGTAGAAACCTCTGTTTTTCATGAGCAGTACGGGTATGATTCTTGGCTTAAACATTCATAACCCTCCACAAAATTTTTATATAGCATGATACCAAATTTGTGAGACTTTTCTGGATGAAATTGGACACCCAAAATATTGTCCTTCTCAAAGCTTGAGACGAATTCGTATCCATAAACTGTTGTTGTTAATATATCTTCTTTGTTTTTGCATTCTATTGCGTATGAATGGACAAAATAAAATCTGTTTTCCTGATTTTCCATCCCTGCAAACAGTCTGGATTTCTTACACAATTTTACCTCATTCCAACCCATATGTGGTATCTTAAGCGTATTATCTTCAAAATGAAACTTACGTGCATATCCTTTAATGAAACCAAAACCTTCAAGGGTACCTTCTTCGCTACCTTCTGTTAATAATTGCATACCAAGACAAATGCCCAAGATAGGTACCTTTTCTTCCAAAACTTTGAACTTAATCAAGTCCATTAGCCCGAGTTCCTTCAGATTTTTCATCGCATTATCAAAGGCACCAACACCAGGTAATATAAGCTTCGTTGCTTTCTCTAATTCTCTTGGATTTGACGTTATAACAAACTGAGCACCAACTTTCTTGAGCATATTACCAACAGAACCAAGATTTCCCATTCCATAGTCAATTATATATAACATTTTACGCCTCCATTAATTTTCAAATTGTTTAAATAGTAACATTCACTCTGGATAATGTAAGATCCAGGCGAGCAGAACTCTGTATAACTTTGTCTGTTTCTTCAGCATCTCTTTTTCAGTATTTTCGAGAGTTTCTTGTCCCCAAGCAACTTGATGAAATATTTTGGCTCATTACTCTTTTCATTCTTGTATATAGTAATAAAAAAGTCTTCTATTTCTCCGTCGCTTATCTATCACCTATTTCATAGTTTTAGTATTTCTTTTACAAATCCTTCAAAATTAACTTCTGCGTTCGCTGTCTTTTGCCAAATTTTGAGACTCTCACTTCTCATTTTGATAAGCTTATCAGATTCATTCATCAACTTTAGTATTTCTTTTGCAACGTAATTTGGACTTGCCGTTACTGGTACAAGGACTCCATTCTTCCCATCAATAACCAGTTCGGGTATTCCACCTACATTAGTTCCCACAACTGGTAACCCTACAGACATTGCTTCTGCAATTGATACGGGTCTTCCACCTTCTGACTCGCTGAGTGTTATAAAGAGATCCAATGACTGCTTTCTATAAAACTCGAATATATCATCATTTTTCATATTGCCAAGTAGTTCATAATACATCTTGTTTTTCAACAACTTATCACTTAATGATCTTATTTCCTCAAAAAGTTGTCCGCCACCTATATGGTACCATTCGATTTCTCTTTGAGATATTTTTGTAAGTTCATAAAGAGTTTTCACAATTAAATCTACTCTCTTTACTGATGACATAAAGGAACAAGACACAATTCTGAATTTCTCGTCTTTCGACGGATTATTCAGAATTCCTCTGCCCTTAATACCCAACGGGGAAACTGAAAACTTCTGAATAAATTCAGGATAGTTTTTCTTCATGTATTCAAAACCAGCGTTTGAAACTAAGAATACCCTGTCTATACTTTTCAAAGTTTGGCGTCTCATTGGTATGTATCCATTCCTTCTTTCAAGATAAAGGTCGTAACCATGAGCTCTTGTTATAACACTAGCATTGCCTATCTTTGACTTCATTTTACAGGCAGCCGTGGTTGCATAATCAAACCAGTATGTATAAATTATAGAATCTCCAAGCAAGGAATAATTACGTTTCAGCCATCTCGAAAGTGCATTGGCTTTTTTAAGTGCGACGCTAGTGATTTGAGTTTATGGACACTTAGTAATATTGATGGATACTTAAGTACTTCCAAATAAAAATCTTTATTCAACAATACCATTAATATTTCTAAAAATTCTTTTATACTATGCCTTTTCCTTTCCTCGTTTTGAGCAAATTCATCGTGAACTGTCACATCGTTGTCAAGCTTTTTTAAAGTTCCACCTTTAGAAAGCGGAACGATGTGAACATCAAAATACTTTTTAAGAATATCAATCTCTGGGTCAAGAAAGGTATCTTCGGTTGCTTTACTATAAGGATAGGAACTGGTGAAAATAAACAACTTTTTCCTCATAACCTGATCTCCTCACACCTTTAGAATTATTATCCCCACTCATATCAGCATCTTTAGCCATAATTTCATCTTCCTTGATTCTTACTTTTATCCCTTTGCGTAGTTCTTCTAAAACTACTCTCACCGGTTATTGTGGCAAACCTATCTCTTCCCATTATCATTATTTCGAGTGTCAAAGAAATATCTTCAGAACAATGTATGTTTGCAACGAACATTCTATTTGCTATCTAAGTAAGTCTAATTGCTACCCTTGTATAAACTTTTCAAAGTCAAACTTCGGATTGTTCTTCCATAGAACTTCTCACTTTTTCATAACAATCTCAAGAAACGTACTGTAGTTGAATCTATCCCCTCAAGACTTATTTATCTTATTAACTTTACCCCCTCCGGATTCAAAACTCTGTCCAAACTGAGTGTAAGTTAGCTAAAATTCCACCTTATCTCTTCTGCTTTCTTATCCAATGACATAAATCGAATCGACTTGTCCACCTCTCCTAAATCTCTCACTTTCGAATTCGCTCGTTCTTAGAAGTCTTGTCTTCATCCGAAAATCACCTTTCTCAAACAGACAGTCTATTAATCAATTGCTACTACTTCGTAATGTTTTTTCAGCCAAAGTTTCAAAGTGTTTACTGAGTCCTACCGTTTATCTATCTTTTTTGGATTCTAAGAAACCTTTTTTAATGATTCAAGGACATCACGAAGTATTCTTTAAATAATTGCCTTCGATTATCTCAAACCTCCACTCTGTTTCTAAAGTGGATACTAGAATTATTGCATCAATATCTGCACAATCTTCTCTCCAGTTCTTCCATCACCATACAAATTTTCTGGATATGTTCCATCATCTTCACTCAATACCTTTTCAAACAATGTATCCTCATTTGCAAGTTCGTTCCATCCTGAATCTACTATCTCTCTCCATCCTGTGTCTGGCATCAGTACTATACATCTTTTCTTGCCAAAATACGCTTCTTTCTGCAATCCACCACTATCTGTTATCACTTTCCAGCTGTGTCTCACAAGTCCCATTAGTCTTAGATAGTCTATCGGCTCACTCATGATAAAGTTTTTTGTATATTTCTCAAGTCCAAATTCAGTTATCCTCTTCTTCGTTCTTGGATGAATTGGAAAGAATATCACTTTCTCTTTCGATATCTCATCCAATGCCTTCAGAATCTTTTCAAGCTTTTCTTTGTTGTCCACGTTGAAATCTCTGTGAAGCGTTAAAACTATGTATTCTCCATCTTTAAGTCCATATTCTTTGTAAGCTTCGTCTTCGAACTTTGGTTCCATCATCCTGTACAAATCGTACATCACATCTCCAACAAAATAAACACCTTTCGTTATCCCTTCTCTTTCAAGATTTCTTACGGCTAACTCACTTGGACAGAATAAAAGGCTACTCACATGATCAGTCACTACTCTATTTATCTCCTCTGGCATATCTTTTGGCTCTTGCCTAATCCCTGCTTCGATGTGCGCAACTGGAATCTTCAACTTTGCTCCAACCAATGAACCTGCTAATGTGGTGTTCGTATCACCATATACGAGTATGGCATCTGGCTTTTCTTTCAAAACTACCTTCTCAAATTCGATCATGATTTTGCCAGTCATCTCACCATGAAGACCGGAACCAACACCAAGATTGTAATCAGGCACCTTTATATCTAACGTCTCAAAGAATACATCTGACATATTCCTATCATAATGTTGGCCTGAATTGACTAAAATCTCATCAATCCCGGCTTTCTTTAGCTCCTTGCAAATTATCGCTTCCTTTATTATTTGTGGACGTGCACCGACCAAGGATAAAATTGCCATTTACATATCCTCCTATATGTATTTCTCAATTTGAATAATCTCCTTTTCAATCCTATCCTCCCACGTACCTAACTTTTGAAGGATCAAATTTCTTGCTCCAAGTCCAATAGAAAATCTAATGTCTGGATTTTCAACTAAATACTCTATGGCATTAGCTGCTTCATCGGTATCTTTGACAAGCATAGCTGATGATCTATCAAAAAAAGCTGGTGTCTCTCCATTGTCCCTCAGTACGGGTGCGAGACCATAAAGGCAAGCCTCAAATGTTGAGTTACCCAATTGGCTTAGGTCCATCATTGATATGTATATGTCTGATAACCCAAACCAAAGACTCATAGTATGTCTTTCAACTGGTCCAAGAAAAACAGCCATATCACCAACAGTAGATTTTGCCATTTCTTGAATAGAATCAAGTTGTGGCCCTCCTCCAATAAAAAGGAACACTAAATCCCGCCTTCTCCTTCCAATAGCTAAATTCTTGAGAGTTTCTAAAACTAAGTCATTCCTTTTCCATTCAGCAAATCTATTTGTAGAGATTACGATTTTTTTACCTTGAGATTTGAGCTCCGAAAGATGATCGTATATATGAAAATACTTGTCTTTCAAGAGATTTTCAGATTTGACTGAAGTCTTCCTAAAGTCCTCAACACCGTTTTTTAGAAAAAGCAAGTCTGCGTACCTCATTCTCATAGCTTCAATTAATTTGTCTCCTCTTGTTCCATCATCAGTTATCACTATGATCGGGTTACATCTACTTGATATCTTAGATAATTTCTTAAATGATAGATACTCAGCTGGATGACTTTTGATAGAATCTATCAAGATTTTACCCTTTTGAGATGGCATAATATTTACACCCATGAATCGCCATACCTGTTTTATTTCTCTAAATTTATCTGCTATAACACAGCTCATAGGAGATATTAAATAAAGCAAATCAGCGTTCTTAATTAATGTGGTTTCTTCAAGAAAAGAAACTAGCTTTCTTTGCCATAAGCTCTTGATTTTTTGAAATTCAAATTTATTATATTGATTCTCAAATATTGAATGAAAAGAATTAAACATTCCATTTGGAACGTTGACTTTGAAATGGTGAATAGTTAAACCATCATAGAGAAACTCGTTCTCCTCCTCATTTGATCCGACAACTAAGTGGGTCTCATATCCCTTCTTCACAAATCCTGTAGCCGTATAGTATATCGTTGGCATACCTATTTTATCTCCATGAGCCCATAACCATGGGGACACCATAACAAGTTTCTTCATCTTGTCTTTCCCTCCTCACCGTTTTTATTCTTGTCCGGTCAACTCACTGTTTTTGGAATATAATGTTAACCAAATTTTATGAAACTGTGCAATAATATTGTTGAATCGTAAAAATGATATCACCCACAAGGAAGCGATACCCAATGATCAGATGCCCTTACTGCGGTTCTTTTGAGTTCTACAAAGACGGACATTCTCACAATCGTTCTCAACAGTATCTCTGCAAATCTTGTCACAAGTCCTTCTCTCTTCATTCTTTCAACAAACCTAAGCTCTTTTCTTTCATCTATCCTAGGTGTCCTATCTACGATAAGTTCATAATTAATATTAGTTGTTTTTTTCCTATTCATTCAGTTGTACGTACATTTCTTCCATGTATGCTTCTCGGTCAACCCTCCTGATTTTGTAGAATAATTAAGAGAGTCTTATTTTTTCACAACTACAACCCTGTTTATTGCACCTTTTTCGCATTCTATTCCTCTTGACTATTCATCATATTCGTTCGGTGTTTGTATCCTAATGATACGACCTTATCTCTTGATAAAAGAAGAAATGCATGCTTTTGTCACATTCGAATTGAATTGTGGACCATTGTCTGTCCTTATCGTTAGTCCCTTTGTATCTGCTTCCCTGTATTTTATCCCTCTGTCTATGCATTCTATGAAGTTCTTCGATTTGCTCTTCTGTCCCAAATGTGTCCCAACTATTGCTCTGTCTCTCACGTCCATTACATCTATCATCGGTACGTATGCGTCTTTGCATGTTTTGTGTGTTTTTTGTACTTCGGCTACTGGGAGAGATTGAATATTCCTCGCAAATCTGAGCTTGAGAATTATCACCGTTGAGATACTCTTTGACAACATTGAGTTTGAATTCAGGATCATACACTTTTCTGTTGTACATACGTCTCGCCCCTCTAAGATGAATTTTATCACTCTCTCACTTTTCATCCAAATCATTCATGGGGTGAATATGAATTTTAGATTATTTTGTGTTCCATTCCTTTGCCCAGCATAATTACATGTCTGCCAGCATAGTTGACAGTTTTTGCCAAACTTTAGAACACTCTACTTATTTTTAGTTATACTATTTCCTGATACATTGACAGTCATAAGTCTGATAAGAGAAAGAATAAAATACAATACGCTTGGTACAAATATAGCTCCTCTAAAAAAAACTAGAGGACCATACAGATACCATCTAGGTGTTGAGATCACTATTGACAAAAAGATCAATTTTGAGTAAGGAGAATTGCTTCCAGATGTTTTATTTATTATCCATACTATGGCAAATGAAGCTAAAATTACTAGCAACCACGAGCCCCAAAAATAAAAATGTGTAGCAATTATCCCTCCACCAACGTTTCTAAAGTATTGATTCGAAAAACTTGTCGCGTCTGCAAGTTTGTTGCTGGAAGCTCCGGTGAAGATAGATATTAGAAACTGAGCAAAGGAACGCATTTTATTATCATATCCAATAATATTCGCTGTTGCAACATGTGTTGCAGATGCATAAAAACTATATGTAGCTGTATCAAAAACGAACAGCGATCCAAAAATTACTGTGATTATTAACGACAGTGGCACGGAGAGAGAGTAAGATGATCTATAAGCTCCAACCCAAGCGAATAAAAAAAGCCCGATTACACCTAAAACAGTAACCCTTAAAGGGGTCATATAATCTCTAAAGTATGTTAAAACTAAAAATATTAAGAGTTGAAGAGAGGTAACTCTTCCTCCATAGTACAGATCTTGCAAAATGTACATGCCAGTCAACAATAATAAGATAGATCTGTTGAACTTGCTCTTTCCTGAAAAGTAAAATGCGAAAAGGAAAAAAACCCGAGAATATTCGTATGCAGGTGTTATAGCAACCGTATAAGAAATACGCCCAATGTCATTGACTCCCGTGAAAAAGAAATAAAGCAAGACTACGATCAGAGCATAAAAAGCAACGTCGTTGCGTGCCAAGAATTCGCTGTATTGATCAGAAACAGGATGAAATGATGCCTTATAGAAAAGAAACAGGATCGTCGTAAAAAGCAGAACACAACGGATTGCAATTCCGTAATTTGTTGGATCCGTGACTTCGGTTAGTGGACAGCTAGTCACTACCGTAGTAAAGAATTCTCCAACTGCAATGCTGTAATTCACATATGCTATAAATGCTGACAAAATAAACATCGGTAAGTTATTGCGCGTTTTTAGAACTAAAAGAACCGATATGCAAACCAACCAACCGGCCACAAGTTTATTAGACCAAACTGTTGGTTCAGAAAGAGTTAGAAGAGTTGTGATAGTAGCGGTCACTAGATAAAGCAGCAATTGCGATAAGCGTAAGGTAAATCTTCCAGAATTATTCTGATATTGATTCCAGTTATCTGAATTAATGTAAGCATTTGGTTGCATTATTGCACCTCTCAAGTACTTCATCATATAGGCTTAGATAACTTCCAATCATCAAGGCTTTGTCAAATTTCATAAATCCATTCTCGTTGTAGGCCTTTAATTTGAACGTCTTAGCTAGACCATTTGTTTCGATTGTTCTTAAAGAATATAGTATTTCGTCAGGTTTCTTCTGTGTCAAACATTTGCCAGTACTCTCACTCAGTATTGTCTCTCTTGCCCCACCAGAATCAAATGTTAGTGCGTATGTTCCACATGCCTGAGCTTCGAGATTTACCGTTGGATAATTTTCTTCCAATGTAGGATTCACAAATACATCTGCTACTGAGTATATTTCAGCTAGCTCTGTGATGCTATTCGTTCTCTCGATTCCTATGATATTTGCTGGTAAAGTCTTTACTTGCTTTTTGGACAACCCCACAAGGACGATAATTTCATCTTCCGAAAGTTGCTTCGATAGTTCAATAAAATACTCGAATCCTTTTCTTTTCCCCCATTTGTTAGCAACTCCTAAAATGATAAACTTATTTTCTAAATTGTATTTTTTTCTAAAGTCACTTGGGGTTGGTTTAAAAACATTTAAGTCTATGCCATTGTTTATAACTTTCACGGGATATTCTTTTAAAAAAGATCGTTTTACTAATTTAGCTAACCATTCTGATGGAGTAACTAAAGTTAGTTTGTCAAGACTTGTAAACAAGCTTCTCTTCTTCTCATAGTTGTTGTATGAATTATCTATAAACATGCTTTTAGGATAACTTTTTCTTTCTGGACATTTTTGGCAATGCGTTTCCCATTTATAGCAATTTGCATAATCAAAGTGCGAGCAATGTCCTGTAAATGCCCAACAATCATGGAGCGTCCATACAACTGGCTTGTTGAATTTCTTTAGGAAATTGAATAAAATTTCTATGTTTAAATAATAACCATGTATATTATGAAGATGTATTATATCGGGACTATAATTTTTTACTTCATCTACGAAATCTTGAGTAGCCTTTTTTGAACCAAAACAATGTCTATCAAGCAATCTTGTTTTTAAAGCATGATTATAAAAATCTATTTTATTTCCAATTTTTATAGTATTATCACAATTGAGAGGTTCACCTCTTCCATATGCAATAACGCTCTCATGCCCTTGTTCTAAAAGCAATTTATGAATATCAACCGCAATTCGGCCAGTACTACCACGTCCACAAGTTGTGTTAATTTGTAGTACTTTCATATTAATATTTCCCCCAAACAATTCTGTTGACATAGTCTGTATACGAAATTATTATTCTTAGAACCTTTTCAGATACATTTGGTACGAAATAATCATCGACAGGTCTTATTGTTTCTTTGGTTTGTGTTTCTAATATTTTTAGTCCTTGAAGTATCCTTTCTTTCTTCAGACCTACCATCATAACAGTTGCTTCTTCCATCGCTTCCGGTCTTTCATGTGCTTCACGAATATTGAGAGCCCTCAGTTTTAGAATAGATGTTTCTTCACTTATCGTCCCGCTGTCACTTAGTACTGCTTTCGCATTCATTTGTAACTTTATGTAGTCAATAAATCCAAAGGGTTTCTCAGTTCTAATTAGCGGGTTCAACTGTATATTTTTTGCCTCAATCATTTTCCTTGTTCGCGGATGCGTGCTGAGGATTATTGGCAATTTATAGATTTCTGCTATTGAATTTAAACTGTCAATCAAATTCAGGAAGTTGTTTTCAGAATTTATGTTTTCTTCCCTATGGGCTGAGACAACGAAATACTCGTTTTGCCTTAACCCAAGTTGATCAAGAATTTTCGATTGCTGAATTTCATTCATTTTGTTATGTATCACTTCGTACATTGGGCTTCCTGTTTTTATAACCCTGTCCGAAGGAAATCCTTCCCTTATGAGATGTTCTCTTGCTAAGTCACTGTAGACAAGATTTATATCTGCAATTTGATCGACAATTCTTCTGTTCAATTCTTCTGGAACTCTCTGATCAAAGCATCTGTTCCCTGCTTCCATGTGGAAAACCGGAATATGTCTTCTCTTTGCAGCGTATGCTGCCAAGCAACTGTTTGTATCTCCTAACACCAAGAATGCATCTGGTTTGACTTCTTCCAATATGGGATCGATTTTCATCAAAATATTACCCACGGTTTCGATGGCATTCCCGGTAGCTGCTTCTAAGAAGTAATCCGGCTTTCTCAGTTCCAAATCTTTGAAAAAGATCTCATTGAGTTCATAGTCATAATTTTGGCCTGTATGAACTAAACAATGCTCTATTGCCTCTGAACTATCCAATTTCTTTATCACTTGGGATAATCTTATTATTTCAGGCCTTGTTCCGACAACTGTCATGACTTTAAGCTTATCCACTTTTCAAACCTCCAAATAATAAGTATCTGGTCTTTGCGGGTCGTATGGTTCATTTGCCCACATTACAACGATCATATCTGTATCTCCAAGGTTCTGAATGTTGTGCGTATATCCCGGCGGTATGTCAACCACTTCTAATTTGTCTCCGCTTACCCTATATTCTATCACATCTTTTGAATCTATTTTCCTGAATCTTATAACCCCTTTTCCATATACAACCAAGAATTTTTCATTTTTTGTATGATGCCAGTGATTCCCTTTTGTAACCCCTGGCTTGATGACGTTGACCGAAACTTGTCCCCTATCTATTGTTTTGATAAATTCGGTGAACGAACCACGATCATCGATATTCATTTTGAGTCCATAACTGAATCCGTCTTCAGGTAAGTAGCTCAAATAAGTGCTGTAAAGCTTTTTGGTAAACGGATCAGACATATCTGGAATACTCAGATTTCTCCTTGTCTCTTTGAAACTCATTATAGTCTCTGCTAATTTACCCACAGTGGTCTTGTACGTGATTGGTACATAACAATAAGATTCAACCCTCGTTGGTTGGCCATTTAACGCTCTTTTAAATTCCTCTATGACGTCGTCGATGTAGGCCAACGTCATTTCAGCATTTGGATCATTTATTTTGATCTCCAAATCCCTGGCTATGTTGTAGCAAAATGTAGCTACCACACTGTTGTAATTTGGTCTGCTCCACTTACCAAAAAGATTGGGCAGTCTATATATGTAGACAGCTACATTATTTTCGCTTGAGTACTTCAAGAGCAAGTCTTCTCCGGCCTTCTTGCTTTTTCCATAAGGATTATCGAGCTCAGCTTGAATTGAAGAAGTCAATAATATTGGGCTTTTATTATTGTTAACTCTGAGTTTTTCCAATAGCTGGAGAGTAAAACCATAGTTACCTTTCATAAAGTCTTCAGGATTTTCTGGCCTGTTGACACCAGCTAAGTGGAAAATGAATTCGCAATCCCTTGCGTAATTGTCCAGTTCTTCTATCGAACTATCCACATCATATTCGTAGATATCTCTGTACCCACAGTTTTTTAATTCCGCTATCAAATTCTTACCAACAAAACCCTTAGCACCGGTTACTAATATTTTCATTGAATCAACCTTCCTGTGGTTTAGAATCCTTCGCTTGCAATGGGCTTTGTTCCACCATTTTGGTAATCCTCAAGTTCCTTCTGAACATACTCGAGAGAGAGCAACTTCTCTTTCGTTTGCTCGAGATTGAGTATCACTGTGTTATCTGATCTGTAATCAACGTACCTTGAAAGGTCGAGTGTACCTTCTTCAAAGTATTTATCGTAATTAAGGTCTCTCGTGTCAGCTGGAATTCTGAAGAAATCACCCAAATCTTCTGCAACAAGGTGTTCTTCCTTCGTTAAAAGTGTTTCGTGCATCTTTTCCCCATGTCTTGTTCCTATTATTTTTATCTCGTTACCTGCTTCAAATATTTCCTTGACTGCTTGCGCAAGGGTTCCTATAGTTGAAGCAGGAGATTTCTTGACAAATATATCCCCTGGTCTACCGTTCTCAAAAGCATACAGCACCAAGTCAACGGCTTCTTCTATACTCATGAGAAATCTTGTCATGTCGGGATTTGTAACAGTCAGTGGCTTACCACTTTTGATTTGTTGAATGAAAAGGGGGATGACAGAACCTCTGGAAGCCATGACGTTTCCATATCGCGTTCCACAAATGAGTGTTCTATCCGGATCAACAGTTCGTGATTTTGCTATGAATATCTTTTCCATCATTGCTTTGGATAGACCCATCGCATTGATGGGATAAACAGCCTTGTCAGTTGAAAGACATACAACCTTTTTCACGCCAAATTCTATAGCAGCGGTGAGTACATTCTCTGCACCAAGTACGTTCGTCTTAACCGCTTCTAATGGAAAAAATTCACACGAAGGTACCTGTTTTAGTGCCGCTGCATGGAAGATATAGTCCACACCATACATGACATTCCTAACGCTCTGTATGTCCCTTACATCACCTATGTAAAATTTCAGTTTATCGTTCTTGTAAAACTTTCTCATGTCGTCTTGTTTCTTTTCATCCCTGGAAAAAACCCTAATTTCTTTTATGTCAGTATTCAAAAATCTTCTCACAACTGCATTACCGAAAGTACCTGTGCCACCGGTAACTAGTAAGACTTTGTTTTCAAACATTTATAAACGTCTCCTTTCTCTGTCCCCATAGGGCTTCGAGTAAATCCAAGTACTTCTGCAAAGCTATGTCCTTTGTGTAGTAAATTTCGAACGCAGTGCGAGCATTTTCACATAGCTTGCTGTAAAATTTCCTATCTTCCTTCATTAGCAATATCCTTTCTACAACTTTTTCATCGCTCATGTTACTTATATTAAACCCACACTCATTCTCTTTTATCAAAATATCTATTTCAGAGTCTACAGGGACATCTGCTAGTATTGGTTTTCCTCCACTAAGGTAATAGTAAGTTTTGCTTGGGACAGACATCCCTTTAGACTCGTTTCTCAGCCCAACAAAGCAACAGTCACAAAAATAAACAAGGTTCTGATATTCCGAGAAATCGTAGACATAATCGTAGAAGAAAACATTTTTAGCGTCTTTCTCCTGTGCAAAGCGCACTAAATGATCCTTTATTCTTCCATGTCCGACCATAATCAAATTAACATCGTTTTTCCTAAGCCTCTCATCGCTCATTAAAAAGATCATTCTCTCTAATTTCGTCAATTGAGCTTCTCCCATATTTCCGGCATAAAGTATGTTAAACCCACTTTTGTAATACTTTTCCCTAACGTCTTGCTTTTCAAGAAATCCTTCCTTTAAGTCTCTTGACCAATTTGGGATAAAACAGGCTTTTGAATCTTCCACGTGGTACTCTTGTTTAGTATAAGCGATTTGATCCCTTCCAATAAATACAACCTTATCTGCGTTTTGAAAAATGTACACGTTTTGTTTTTTCAAAAGCAGTACCAAAGGATTCTTTGGTGAGAGCTGTTTCCATCTTACGAGTACATCTGGATGCAGATCGTGGAGCACAAAAACGAACTTTTTTCCTGTTTTCTTAGTGATTCGTAAAACGTTGTATGCAACGAAAAATGGTGGCAAAATGGCCATAGCAACTTTATAATCAAGTTCTTTAGCTAATTTCCTTGCACCTGTTGCAAATAGATAGTAAAATACGACCTTTTGAATAAGACTGTTCTTGTCGAGCTTGGGAATCTTCACTCTTACTACATCGACTTGGCTCACTGTTTCAAAGTCCTGATACTTTCTCTCTGGCACTTCATATGATCTGTTCGGAGTGACAACAAGAACTTTCTTACCCTTCTCCGCAATATAAGTTGCCAGGTCTGTCATTAACTTAGCTGTTGCATCAACATCGGGGTAAAATGTCAGTGAAAACAATACAAGATCATATTTTTCAGAGCGCATCATGCAATCCTCCAAACATTTCCCATTGGTTATAATCAAGCAGTTTTGTTTCCAGTTCAAGTCTTATAGGTAAGCAAACAAGATTCTTGTTCTTTAGTACAACATAACCGTTCTTCAACATCTTTTTGCCATCAATATAAGGATTTTCTAGAATATATGTTGCTGAGACGTTAAAGTGTTTCGCTGTTCCTCTAAACCTGACAAGTAAGCCACCAATTAACTCATAGTCTCCAAATATGTCAACAACGAACATCTCTCTATATCTTCCAAGGCTGTTTACCGGAAAGATCGCCCATATAGTGCTTCTACCATCAGTAAAATGGACATGGACAAAGCCGTATGTGAAAAACGGATGATTCAGATATCTCCATTTGACCAAATCAAGTGATCGTACGGATTTGATATATCCATCAAAATTCATTGTAAATTTCATTTCATCAATTGTACGTTCTGTGAGTTTGTAATCTCCGAGCTGATGTATGTTCTCGGCCTTTCTGTTCATGTTAAACACATATAATGGATTGATTATTTTAACGTACCAAATTAGTTTACTAACAAAGCTCCATCCAAAGCTGAGGTTTCTTGGCAGACTGTTCTTGTTCGAAAAATTGAATATGAAAGTGGCTTCGTTATTCAAAGCAATATCAAGAGCTTCAACTGTCATGGTATAGAATAAACCTCTCCCTTGATATCGCGGTTCGACAACTGCATCTATAGGCTGATATGCAAGCACCTCGGACGTTCTTATTCTGAATTTCCAAGGCCAGAAAATTCGTGAACCGACTATCTCGCCATCTTCGTTTTCTGCCACAATCACTATTGATTTGCCAAAAGGACTGTCAATGTTTTTCCATCTAAACCATTTTTCGTCTCTCTTGATATTGAATTGTTCATGCTGTGAAAAGACCCTTTGATTTAGGTCTACGGTTTGTTCAATATCCTTCTCAAAATATTCTCTAATCGTCATGCCTTAGAACCTGCTTTCAATCTTCCAAACCTTTGCACCATCGACAATTCACTATTATAGAAATCACAAAGCCTTTTGAATATGTACCCCTTTGATTTGAAATCTATTATTGCATGACTCAATTTACAGTAATTACGTGCTAAACCAACGTACTGCCTAAACCTGTATGAAAATTTGACGTCCCTTACTCTTGGCTGCTCTGGATTGAACTCCCAAGGATGAAAATACATTATCATGTAATCATTTTTCTTCAAATAAGACGATGCCAATGTTCTAAAGAGAGAGTATGGATACAACCTAAAATACCCTCCACCAGCGATTGATAGTTCAAAAAATTTGCTTTTCCAAACAGACATTGGAATTTCCGTTAAATTCTCGTTCAATTTGAAGATGCCTTTTTCATTAGTACCAAGCTGACCGTATCTTTCGTTCTTTGAAAAAGGATGATAGCTTGAATCATACTCAAATCCGAGAATTGTTAGTGCATCTATTACATCTTGCGTCACCGAAAAATTTGGTGCACGATATCCGACAACTTTGTCGCCAGTTATACTTTCAAGCAGTTCTTTGCTCTTCTTTATATCTTCGTAAATTTCTTCTCTGCTCAATTCATAGTTTATTATGTATCCGTATCCATGCGATGCTATTTCGTGACCTCCTGAGTGAATTTCTTTTACCAACCCTGGTTTTCTTTCGGCTATCCACCCAAGGACAAAAAACATGGCTTTTACATCATACTTACCCAGCAAGTCAAGAATTTTTCTTGTGTTGCTCTCAACTCTAAGCTCACATTTGTCCCATGTCTCCGGTGGAAATTTCGTTCTAAGATTCTCGACTTGAAATCAATCTTCTACATCGAACGAAAGGCAAATAGTCTTGCTAAATTTGAGACCTCTTAAACTCTACTTTTTCTTTGCATAATCAGCAGAATATTCAAATCTTCCAATCTACGATATTTCTCGTTTGTATATATCCAAACTCCTGAGTCATCAATGTATTGTCCACAAACAAATCTCTTCCTCTGTAATTTCCATTATCTATTACATTCTGTCTCAGCTTATTACCGTACTTGTTTTCTAAAATTTCTATTATTTCCTGCAAAGAATAAGATTTTTCACCAGCTATGTTAATCGATTTTTGGACGTTTCCTTCTGCCAGTTTTTTCGATGCTTTGTATATTATTTCTGACACATCTTCGACGTGCACATAATTTCTTTTTGCTGCTAAACTACTCTTCCAAACCTCGAATTCCTTATCATACTTTATTGAATTCGCTATTACTCCTATAACATTATTCGTATGATCTGAATAAATATTTGTTGGTCTAAGAATATACCAGTTCTTGCCTATAAGGGTCTGCTGAACTATTTGCTCACAAATATATTTTGAAAAGCCATAATAATTTTCGTACCTAAAAGGAGAATTTTCTGTTATTATACCATCCTGTATTCCAAAAACAGCTATTGATGAAATATACACTAATCCCTTACATCCATCTTCGAGTACAAGATTATTTATGACATTACTCGTGGCTACTATATTATTTCTTATCAATCTTCGCTTATCTTCCGATTTTTCACCAGCTATGTGAACAACTATGTACTCTTCTCCATAATTTTCTGTATAATTAGCATTTTCAGAAAGATCGAAGTTCAATTCTTTTATGGTGTCACCATTGTCCACAAATAACCGCCTAACATGTGAACCAACGTAACCTTCTGCACCAGTCAACAAATAGATCAATCAACTTTCCTCCTTAAACATTGTATATATCAGGTTTGTAGTATTGCATGTTATTTTCCATCCATTCAATCGTCTCTTTCAGTCCTTCTTCAAGGGTATACTTTGGTTCCCATCCTGTCAATGCCTTTGCCTTATCGGCATTGCAAAGTAGTCTTTCAACCTCGGACTTCTCTGGTCTGACCCTTTGTTCATCTTGAACTATCTCAACGCGTCTACCTAACAAATCGATGATTTTTTGTGCCAATTCACCTATCGATATTTCTCTACCACTTCCTATGTTGTAAACATCGCCTATCGTCTTTTCATGCAGACCAACGGTAATAAAACCATTTGCAGTATCTTTAACATAGTTCAAGTCTCTTGTTGGCTCTAAGTTACCGAGCTTTATTTGCGTCTTCCCAGATAATATCTGTGTTACTATCGTGGGAATGATAGCCCTCGCAGATTGCCTTGGCCCATACGTGTTGAATGGTCTAATTATCGTTACAGGCGTTCCAAAAGACCTGTAATATGACAAAGCCAGATGGTCAGCAGAAGCCTTGCTCGCAGCGTATGGCGATTGAGGATTGTATGGATGCTTTTCATCTATTGGAACATACTGCGCTGTTCCATATATCTCGCTTGTTGAAGTCACAATTATCCTATTCACTTCAAGCTTTCTACCAGCTTCCAATATGTTGTATGTACCTTCCGTATTGGTCTTTATATATGCAAGCGGTGATATGTAAGAATATGGAATACCTATGAGTGCAGCCAAGTGAAACACAACGTCGACATCTTTCATAGAATCATACACTGAATCGTAATCTCTCACATCGCCTGTATATATCTCTATGTCTTTCAAATATTTTGAACTTTCAAGCCAACCCCAATTGTTTGTGAAGTTGTATCTTACAAAAGCCTTGACACTGTATCCCTTTTCAACTAAGAGTTCTGTCAGATGTGAGCCTATAAATCCTTCAGCGCCAGTTACTAAGATTTTCATTAGTTTGCTCCTCCGCAATTTGAGTTCTTGTTTTTTATTATTTTGTGTCCCCCGAGTATTGATCATTGACTTTTAAATACTCATCCATTCTGCCTATGTCCAACCATTCTCCATCGTGTTCGTAAACCCCTATTCTTTTGCCTTTGGACATCAGGAAATCCCACAAATTAGGCATAGAAAGCTCGGTATTTTTCTCTTTCTCTTTCTTCAAAAAATCTATCGTTTCTTTTTTTGTACCATATATTCCAGTATTTAAGTGGAAGCATATCGTTGGTTTTTCTTTCCACCCTGTAAGCTCTCTAGAACTCTCATCGAATTCAAGCACACCGAAATCTATATAGGTCTCTCTTCTCACAGTCGTTATGACAAGATCGAAATTACCTTCTTCGAGCACAGAGTAAAGCCTTGATAAGTCTATATTACTAAGCACATCACCATTGTGTATTAGAAGGTCTCTTCCGATAGCATTTGGAAGATGAAGAAGTGAACCTGCAGTACCAGTGAATGTTTCTTCTTCAACGTAGTATATGTCTACTCCCAAAGACCTCCCACTTTTCAAATAATTTTTTATCATTTCACCTTTGTAATTGATGGAAATGAAAAAGTTCTTTACACCTTGACTTTTCAGGTTTTCTATTATTCTTTCTATTATAGGCTTCTCGCCAACGGGAAGCAAAGGTTTAGGGACTGCATATGTCAACGGTCTCAATCTTGTGCCTAAGCCACCTGCTAATATCAGTGCGTCTTCAAACATCTTTCTCCCTTCCAAGTTCCCAGAGGTAAGTCAACTCAAGCCCTCTTTCCAATGGAACAAGTTTCAAATCAGGAAAATCCTTTAGTATTCTTGTATTGTCCGCAACCACGTAATCGTGGTCATACTCGCTACTTATTCTCTCAGGATTGAATACAATTTTTGGTTTTTTGTTAGTTAACGTATTTATCTTATCTATCAGCTCTTTTATTGAAGTTGGTACACCAGTACCAACATTGTAAATACTCAGATTATTGTTATTTTCTCGTAAGTATATGTTTCTGACGATGTTTATTAGGTCATCAATGAAAAGGAAGTCCCTGACTTTTTTTAAATCACCTATCTCTACTACTTCATTACGTATATAACTCCTTAGAAGATTTGACACAAGGGTATCGTTGTCCATGTATGGACCGTACAGACTAAAGAGCCTGAGTATGTTTGTTTCTACACCATATTTTACATGTAGGTAGATCAATATGCTTTCTATAGTCAGTGCATTGATACCTACAGGATTTCTTGGCCCTTTAGGGCTATCTTCACTGAATGGTTCATCATACATTGGTTTGTAGACGTTGTATGATGAAATAAATATTATCTTCGAAATCTTGCCGAGCTTAACAAGAAGATTTATATGGTCCATGACCTGGGCAATTTCGGTGAAATTATTGTAATTATAGTATGAAAAAATAGTACTGATATCGTCTTGATCAAGCAGTTTATAAAACTCTTTTCTGTTGGTTATATCGGTTAGTTCAACATAGCCTTCTAATTTCTCTCGGAAGGATTTAGAAATCCAATCCTCCATCCTGAATCCGTACAATGTCATTTTCCTCTCCCCATGACTACAGTCTCGATGGTTCTTAGCAATGTGGTTATATACAAAGATGTACTGTAATTCTTTACATAATACAAATCGTATGAAACCCTTTCTGAGTATATTTCTTTACTTACCTCTTCGGGATATCTGAAAAAAACTTGTGCATGGCCTGTAATACCTTGTGGTACTTTGGTTCTATAACTGTAGAACGGAATATTTTTCTCAGAAAATTCTTTTATTGGGCCTATATCCGGCCGTGGCCCAACTAAACTAATATCGTTTTTTAATACATTTAACAATTGGGGAAGTTCGTTTAATCGAAACTTTCTAAGAATAATTCCTATTTTTGTTGGCACGTCTTCAAAATGCCCATTCTCATCGATAACGGTTCTCATAGTTTTCAGTTTGTAAATCTCGAACTTTCTTCCGTTTTGTCCATATCTCTCTTGCTTGAAGAATACCTCAACCTTTTGTTTATGAACCAGGTCATCTATCAAAATAGCCAGCATGCTTATGATAAGGAACGGTGAAGAGATTACTATTAGTACAATAGAAAATATTATATCTAGTACCCTAATAGTTGGTGAATTTTTTGGTTCTTCAAAAACAATTTTGTAGTGATCAGCAAATTTCTCTACTACTTCAACAGGTATTCTCTTCAGGTATTTATCAACAACGTTTGGTAAGTATTGTATCTCCAATCCTTCTGATTTGTATCGTTCTATCTGTGGTTTGACTATTTTTTCAAGTTCTGGGTCTGCAACAACGATGCCATGGATTTTGGCAGTATTTTCTTTTGCACTTTTGCCTTCAGAGACAGCCTTTTCAAGTGTCACAGGACTTGGGTTTATGTATTGGACGAATCGCATTTTGTTCATGGATTTTTCCGATATTTCGTCCATTATATGGCCAATTTCA
>Ga0208695_1000703_pt1 | contig 33739 bp, 29 predicted proteins | sample AD_UKC111_MetaG_FD_184449 | JGI IMG/M metagenome (GOLD analysis project Ga0208695, IMG submission 184449) | Active sludge microbial communities of municipal wastewater-treating anaerobic digesters from Hong Kong - AD_UKC111_MetaG (SPAdes)... | ecosystem: Engineered > Bioreactor > Anaerobic >...
TGAGAACGCAAAAGCCCATAATAGAGCACATACAGCATTATACAAACTACCAGGGAAAAAAGGTTTCTACTGTTACCTCCACCATTCCCATAATTGAAAACGGGGAATTATCAGGCTGCTTTGAAATATTCAAAGATCTGACCCAGGTTATGGAGCTGTCAGAAAAAATAATGCATCTCCAGGAGAAGTTATATAAAAGCAGCAAGGGGAAAAATCAATTCAATGAAAACGGAGCAAAATACACCTTTGAAAATATAATTGGAATAAGTTCCTCCATTCAGCAGCTTAAATCAAAAGCCGGGCGGATAGCCGGAAGCAATTCCCCGGTGTTGGTATACGGGGAAACGGGTACAGGCAAGGAGCTTCTGGTTCAGGCAATCCATAATTCGGACCCGAAAAGGAAAAATAAGCCCTTTATTGCACAAAACTGTGCCGCGCTTCCTTTCACTCTCCTTGAGTCAATACTTTTCGGTACAGCTGCCGGCAGCTTCACCGGGGCAAAGGATAACCCCGGACTTTTTGAGCTTGCTCACGGCGGCACACTTTACCTGGATGAGGTAAATTCCCTTAATACAGAGCTGCAAGCCAAGCTTCTCAGAGTCATACAGGATGGCGTTGTAAGAAGAGTGGGGGCAGCAAAAACAAAAGATGTGAATGTCAGAATAATTGCATCGACAAACGAGCGTCCCGGGGAGCTGGTGAAAAAGAAGCTCTTAAGAGAGGACCTCTATTACAGGCTCAATGTCATATATCTGGAATTGCCCCCTCTAAGGGAAAGGAAGGAAGACATTGATGCATTAGTAAAGCATTTTATCGAGCGTAACAATGAAAGCTTGGGAAAAAAAGTAACAGGCGTTTCCGAAGAAGTCATGAAGTTATTTGAAGAATACCCATGGCCGGGAAATGTCAGGGAACTGGAGCACCTTATAGAAAGCACCATGAATCTTACCGATAAAAAGGTCATTTCCCTTGAAGATGTACAGCACTATTTCGATAACAGGCTTAAGATAGCAGCCATAAACTCAGAAAAGCCTGAAAAAGATATACCTGTAAAAAATCTAAATACCACGGTAGCCAATTATGAAAAGGAACTTATAATTAAGGCGCTTAAAGCTTCCGGCGGAAATATTTCAATGGCTGCAAGGAATCTTGGCCTGCCAAAGCAGACAATGCATAACAAGGTAAAAAAGCATAATATAAAGCTGACAACAGAAATAAGGTAGTACCATTTATGGTACCTCGTGCCAAATATGATACTTATTCGTACCAGTTTTGGTACGTTATTTTCTTTTATTTTTGAGAAGCCAATAGTTGCAGGCTCTTCAAATACATATGATATGGCATATAACTTGCATAGCTTGTATAGTATACAATCGGGGGTGATATTATTACATCAGGGATGATATTCAATATTCAACGGTATTCAATACATGACGGGCCGGGAATCCGTACAACTGTGTTTTTTAAGGGCTGCCCCCTTTCCTGCATTTGGTGCCACAATCCCGAAAGCCAATCCTTCAGGCCTGAACTTATGGTCTATACCAGAAGATGCATAGGCTGCGGAAAATGTGCAGAGGTTTGCGCTCATAACGCCATATCAAACAGGAATAAGTGCATTTCATGCGGAAGCTGCGCAGAAGTGTGCCATGCAAAGGCAAGAGAGCTTGCGGGTAAGGAAATGTCTGTCCAGGAGGTTATTGCACAAATCGAAAAGGACAGTATTTTTTACGATGAATCAGGCGGCGGCGTCACCTTTTCCGGCGGCGAGCCCCTGTCACAGCCGGAATTTTTGTTGGAGCTTCTGAAGCAATGCAAAAAAAGGGAGTACCATACGGCAGTGGACACAAGCGGATACGGAGCTGCAGAGACAACAGAGGCAATAAGCAGCTTCACAGACCTTTTCCTTTATGATCTTAAGCTCCTGGATGATGACAGACACATCAAATATACCGGCGTATCCAACAAGCTGATACTGGAAAACCTTAGGCTGATTTCAAGGCTGGGGAAGAAAATTTATATCAGGATACCGCTTATACCCGGAATCAATGATGATGAAGAGAATATAAAGGCAGCTGCAGAGGTGATACGGGGTATTGCAGGCGTAGAGCAGGTTAATGTTCTGCCCTATCATAATATTGCAGCGGACAAATATGCCAGATTGGGAAAGCACTGCAGCCTTATGGACATTACTGTGCCTTCCGATGAATATATGGAACATATAGCGGAAAAATTTTTTAATTATGGAATAAAAGTGAAGATAGGAGGTTAAAACAATGAACGACAGAGTCAGGATGCTGAGACAGAGAAGCCTTGATGCTGTCCCTGCCATATCCCTGGAAAGAGCGCAAATTGTAACCAGAGCCTACAATAAGTATTATGGAAAGGTGTCCATACCTGTCTTAAGAGCGCTGGTCTTTAAGGAATTGATGGAAAACAAAACTATCTGCATCAACGAGGGAGAGCTTATAGTAGGAGAAAGGGGTCCTAAGCCAAAAGCTACACCCACATATCCGGAGCTTTGCTGTCATACTGTCGAGGACCTGGATGTAATAGACAAAAGGCAGAAGATATTTTTCAGGGTCAGCGAAGAAGCAAAGGATATACAGCGGAATGAAATAATACCCTATTGGAAGGGCAGGTCCATGCGTGACCTGATGTTTGCCCAAATGACACAGGAATGGCATGACTGCTACGAAAGCGGGATCTTCACAGAGTTTATGGAACAGAGGGCACCCGGCCACACAGTTTGTGATGATAAAATATATAAAAAAGGCTTCATAGGCTTTAAGGAGGATATAGAAAACCAGCTTGCAGCCCTTGACTTTGTTAATGATATGGATGCCTATAATAAGCAGGAGGAGCTTAGGGCAATGAGCATCTGCGCCGATGCAATAATAAGCTTTGGATTGCGTCATGCTGAGAAAGCCCTGGAACTGGCCCTGAAGGAGAGTAATCCGGAAAGAAGGGAAGAGCTTAAGCGGATCGCGGATGTCTGTTATAATGTGCCCGCAAATGCTCCCGGAAGCTTCCATGAAGCTCTGCAGATGTACTGGTTTGTACACTTGTGTGTAATCACCGAGCTTAACACCTGGGATGCATACTGCCCCGGAAGGTTGGACCAGCACCTTTACCCCTTCTACAAAAAGGGTATTGAGGATGGTACTCTTACACCTGAAAAAGCGGAGGAATTGCTGCAGTGTTTTTGGATTAAATTCAACAACCAGCCTGCCCCGCCAAAGGTAGGCATAACCCTTCAGGAAAGCGGAACCTATACCGACTTTGCCAACATAAACAGCGGAGGTCTCAAGGCCGACGGCTCTGACGGAGTAAATGACGTAACATACATGGTACTGGATGTAATTGACGAAATGAGACTGCTGCAGCCCAGCTCAAACATACAGCTGAGCAAGAAAAATCCTGACCGTTTCCTAAAAAGGGCTTGCAGGATAATAAGCAAAGGCTGGGGACAGCCTTCAGTATTCAATGCCGACTCGGTGGTAGAGGAGCTTGTGCGCCAGGGCAAGCGCATTGAAGATGCCAGAAACGGCGGAACCAGCGGATGTGTTGAAACAGGTGCCTTCGGTAAGGAAGCTTATATACTGACAGGTTACTTCAACCTGGTAAAGGTGCTTGAAATCACTTTAAATAATGGGATCGACCCCAGAACAGGGAAAAAAATCGGATTGGAGACGGGGGATCCCAGAGGATTTGAAAGCTACGACGAGCTTATGGATGCTTACAAAAAACAGCTGCATCATTTTATTGAGATAAAAATCAGAGGGAACAATGTAATTGAAAAGCTTTATGCCGACCTTATGCCCGCTCCCTTCCTTTCCATTCTTACCGATGACTGCATAAAAAACGGAAAGGATTATAACGCAGGAGGTGCCAGATATAACACAAACTACATCCAGGGAGTAGGAATCGGCACTTTGACGGACAGTTTTTCAGCCATAAAAAAGCATGTGTTTGATGATAAGTCCTTTACAATGAGTGAACTTCTTGATGCGCTGAAGAACAACTTTGAAGGCAGGGAAACCATGCGCCAGCTTATAATGAACAACACTCCCAAGTATGGCAATGATGAGGATTATGCCGATGAAATTATGAAGGAACTCTTTGATGCATATTACAGCGAAGTAAACGGAAGAAAAACAGTAAAAGGAGGAAACTACCGGATAAATATGCTGCCGACCACCTGCCATGTATATTTCGGCTCTGTCACAGGTGCAACCCCTGATGGAAGAAGGTCGGGGCAGCCGCAGTCGGAGGGTATTTCTCCCGTACAAGGTGCCGATATGTACGGGCCGACAGCAGTAATAAAGTCGGCGGGAAAAATGGACCATATCAGAACCGGCGGTACTCTCCTGAACTTAAAATTCACTCCCGATCTGCTGAAGGACGATGAGGGCATCGATAAGCTTTCACAGCTTGTAAGGAGCTACTTCAAGCTGGACGGCCATCATATACAGTTCAATGTAGTAAGTGCCGACACCTTAAGGAAAGCGCAGCAGAATCCGGAACAATACAAAGACCTTATAGTAAGGGTTGCCGGTTACAGTGATTATTTCTGTGATTTGACAGAAGCCCTGCAGGAGGAGATAATTACAAGAACAGAGCATAAAAGCTTATAGATGAAAGGGGTTAACGAAAAATTGACAATTAACGAAAAGATCTCCCAGCTCAGAGAACTTATGAAGGAAAAAAATATCGATGCCTTCATAATTCCGAGCTTCGATGCACATCAGAGCGAGTATGTGCCGGAGCATTGGATGGCCAGGCAATGGATATCCGGCTTTACCGGCTCTGCGGGCACAGTAGTCGTTACAATGAAGGAAGCAGGCCTATGGACCGACGGAAGGTATTTCATTCAAGCTGAGAATCAGCTTAAGGGATCTGAAATTAAGCTTTTCAAAATGGGCCAACCCGGTGTGCCTGACTATGTCCAATGGATAAAGGAAGCGCTTCCTATTGGGGGAACAGTGGGCTTTAACGGCAAGTCTATGCCTGTATCCCTCTATATGGATATGGCAAAAGCATACAAGCCCAGGAAGCTTGCCATTGAAGCAGGCTACGACCTTATAGGGGAACTTTGGGCAGACAGGCCTGCAATGCCCAAGGCTCCGATTTTCGTACATGATACGGTATATGCGGGGAAATCAAGAGCAGAAAAGCTGACTTCAGTCCGTACAGAAATGGATAAGCTTAATTCTGAATATTACCTGATATCTGCTTTGGAGGATATTGCATGGCTTTTAAACATCAGAGGCAATGATGTACTTAATACACCGGTGGTTTCAGCTTATGTGCTGGTTTCCCGAACCGAATGCCGGCTTTTTATTGATGAAAGCAAGGTAAACGGTGATATAAGAAATGAGCTTGAAGCAGACGGTATTGAAGTATATGACTATGAGTCAATACAAAAGGCTGTTGCTTCTCTTAATTCCGGAGCTTCCATAATAATAGACCCGGAAAAGACAAATGTATGGCTGTACAAATCAATACCCGAGGCTGTTGAAATATTGGAAATGCCGAATATCACAACGGGTATGAAGGCCATAAAGAACAGCACTGAAATTCAAAACCTCAGAAACGCTCACATAAAAGATGGGGTTGCGCTGGTGAAATTCCTCATATGGCTTGACAGCAACCTTGGAAAAAAAGATATCACGGAAATCACCGTTGAAGAAAAGCTGAAGGAATTCAGGCTTCATCAGGAGCTATCCATGGGTCCCAGCTTTAATACCATTGCAGGCTATAAGGATCATGCGGCAATAATGCACTATAGAGCCGTTCCCGGAATTGAGTACGCTTTGGAGAAAGAAGGGATGCTGCTTATTGACTCGGGAGGACAATACCTTGACGGCACAACCGATACTACAAGGACAATTGTGCTGGGGGAATTGACACAGGAGCAGAGGAAGGACTTCACTCTGGTGCTCAAATCCCACATAGGGCTGGCAACAGCCCGGTTCCTCCACGGCTGCACCTGCACCCACCTGGATATATTGGCAAGGAAACCGATATGGGAGGAGGGCCTGGACTACCGCTGCGGCACCGGCCACGGAGTCGGATTCCTTCTCAGTGTCCATGAAGGCCCCCAGGGTTTCAGGAGAGTTCCTATAATAAACAGTATTGTACTTCAGCCGGGTATGATACTGACCAACGAGCCCGGAATATATAAGGAGGGCAAGCATGGGATCCGCACAGAAAACACACTTCTTGTAACGGATGACTTTGAAAATGAATACGGCAGATACTTGAAATTCGATACTATTTCATACTGCCCCATAGACCTTGAGGGGCTGGATATAAGCCTTCTGACGCAGCAGGAGAAGGATTGGCTCAACAATTACCATCAAGAAGTGTATAATAAGCTGTCTCCTTATCTTAATGAAGAAGAGAAGGCATGGCTCAGAAACGAGACCAGGGCAATTTAATCCAAAAAAGGCTTGAGACTGATGATAAACCTTCGATATAAGAACAGTAATGTATAGTCTCGCATAGGTATACAAAAACTGAGGCTTATCAGACTAATTATCTGATAAGCCTTTTTATTACATGAATATTTTATCCTTATATTTCTCAAGAATGAGCAGCAGCGGATATCCTATGAAATAGCAGGATATCAATTCCCCCAATGCCACCCAGCCTATAGTTATCAGCAAAGGCAGCTGATACAGATAATGCAGCAGATATCCGATTATTACTCCGTTTGCAATTACCGGCGGCAGCGGCACCAGCCACTTTGCCGGCATTTTGTATGAAATATATGCAGCAATAAGAGTCGCTGCACTCCCGAATACTACATCAAGTATACCGCCGGGGCCGAAAAAGTTTGCTGCTATACAGCCTACAAAAAGACCCGGTATGGCAGCAGAAGTAAAGAAGGGCAAAATGGTCAGCGCCTCTGCAAACCTAACCTGTATCTGTCCATAGCTCAGGGGCGCAAATGCTATAGTGAGTACCGCATATACGGCTGCAATGGATGCTGCATGTACCAGGTATCTGCTTTTATTCATTTTTTAATCCTCCGTAGTTTTGTTTTAAGTCAGGATGGTCTCGAACTGACTTTGTTTTATCAACCCTTACATAATAACATTGAAATTACTATGTTTTCAAGCCTTAGTTTTTTAGTTTTCTTCCTTTTCCCCCTGGTTTTCTAACACTTTTCTAACAGAGAGCTATTTATGTTAGAAGTGAAGAAGTTTTCAATTTTAGTGTCCATTTCACTTTTTGTGGTTGGACTGATTTCTGCATATATTCTCATCAGAATATCCGGATTTGCATGTCGCATCCACGCTTGCGCTATTTTGATATAGAAACCATCCTCCAACATCAATGTGGCAACAGTATGCCGCAAATCATGAAATCTAATATGCCGCAGTCCATTTTCTTTAAGAACCTTGCTAAATCTGAAATTCAGAGTAGCAATTGATATTGGATCACCATTTGAATAACGTATGACATAATCATTATTATTATAACAGTTTCCAAATGCTTCCGCATCTTCTTTTTGATTCTTCTTCAACAATAAGAGATATTCTTCAATATCCTCAAACATATAAAATTCTTTGATCGATGTTAATGACTTCGGCTTCTTCTCTACAGCCTTGTAAACTTTTGTCCTTGTATTAACTATCTTAATTGTGTGCTTATCAAAGTCAATATCCTGCCACCGCAATCCAAGGAGCTCACCTCTACGCAGAGCATACCTTGAGGCCAGAACCACAGCCGGTGAAATTACATCATTGGAAACAGCCTCAAACAGTTTGTTCAATTCTTCAATGCTATAACAATTTTGTATTGATTTGTCATTGTTCCTATGTAGTCTTACTTTTATTATTAGGTTCTTGCGTATCAAATCCATATCCTCTGCATAGCAGAAAAAGCGTTTGAACACCGGTAGATGCCTATTAAGAGTTGATGTCCTTAGTCCTTGCCTGTACTTCTCTTCAAAGTATTCCTGCAGATCAATTGTCCTGATATCCTGCAGCTTAAAATCCTTCAACTGGAAATAGGGTAGAATATGATTGTTTATAATGCTCATATACCCATCGTGGGTTGTCACTTCTACGTCATGACAAACACTGTTTTTATAGTAATCTACCAGTAAATCAATAAATATGCTCTTTTGTGGCTCAATATAAGTACCGTGCTCCAATTCATACATGATACTATTCAAGATGGATTTTGCTTTTTTCTTTTCTTTGCACTTGGTATTCACCCACTTTTGTTTTCCTCGGCTATCCCGATAAACAGCATAGTATACCAACCCCTTCTTCTGAAGACTCCCGGTCATTACAGCCTCCTTCCGCACCTTCTATCATACTGATTATAGTTCTGATTCAAGGTACTGAACAACGTTATTAAGACCAAATCAGTTCAAAATATCAGAAAATCATCACCAATCTAATATACTGCAATCAGAGTTAATTCTCAATTATTTGCTTATGAGCTGTATTAAACGACCCTATAATTATCAAAATAAAGCTAATAAAAATTCCAAAAAACAGCGGATCAAAATTCTGTGGCAAAACCAACTTACCAAACATCACCGATATGGGACTTAATATCATGGAAGCTATGGCATAATTGCTTTTTATCCTTCCTTTTAAGAATAAAGCAGCACATAATGGTACAAATACAGTAGCACCTCTAAGCCCCATCGACATAAAGCTCCATTTTAATATCAGCGATTTTGCATTGCCTGTGGTAAATTAAAGAGCCAAAACCAGGGTTATCACTATAACAAGCCTTGATATCTGAAGCTGCTTTTTATCATCAGCACTTTTATTAATATAATTTTTATAAATATCCTTTGTAAATATTGTGCTTATACCAAGTGATAGACCTGCACCTGTACCCACGACCGTGACCAGTAAGGTTGCCAGCACTACTCCTCCAAACCATGGATTCATATATTCCAGCACAAAAACAGGGAGAGCTGAGGCGGGATTCATATTCGGGTAATTCATTTTCATAAATAAGCCTATAAATATTCCGGCTACTCCTATAGGAGGTATCAGAGCTCCGCTTATAAGTGAACCCATTTTGGCTTCTTTTAGGTTTTTAGCAGAGATTACCGCCTGTATATAGGTTTGCGTGGATAAAACTCCCAAAACCAAAGATAATCCGGCAGCTCCATCTACCCATACTCCTCTTCCGAATAAGCTGAAATAGGGATAACTCGGAAAGGTGCTTGTAAATTGCTTCAAGCCTCCCCCCATGTTTATTGCAATAATCCCTCCGGCAGCTACCGAAGTATAGAGCAGAGTCAGCTTTGCTGCACCTACCAGGCCAGTCCCTAAGACACCGCCAAATATTACATACGCAGACATCAGTATGATGCATATTACGGAAGCAGTTATGGGACTAATGTTAAACATTGTTGTCAGTAACGCTGCGGCAGCCAGTATTTGTGCAATAATATTGATAAAGGTCCCAAGAGATACGAATATACTGGAAATTGGTTTTGCTATTGATCCGTATTCTTCTGCCAGAATTTGAGGTACTGTCTCCTTATCACTTTTATATAAAGGTCCTGCAAAAAAGAATGCCAATATAAGGCATCCAATTCCTGCCCCCAAGGTAAACCACCAAGCGGAAAAACCATATAAAAAAGCAAGCTGAGCTGTACCTATTGTAGATGCTCCCCCAACCAAGGTGCCCATAATTGTGCCTGCTATTATTCCCCTTCCGGACTTCCTTCCTCCATGTGAGAAATCACTTGCAGTTTCTACCAATCTACCTGAATATACTCCTATTACAGTTATCAAAATTAATGTAAGGATAATACCCAATATATGCTGATATGTGAGTTCTAACATAATAAATCACCTTCGTTATAAAGCTCTTAAGACTTTTCCTAATCGCTTTACCCCTTCCACGATTAAATCCTCAGGCATTGTCCCATAGTTTAACCTAAAACAGTTTTCATTGCCTCCATTAGGATAAAAAGATGAACCGGGAACAAATGCCACCTTTTGGTCTATTGATTTTTTTAGAATTTCCTCTGCATCAATCCCTTTTGGAAGCTCTACCCAAGTAAACAATCCGCCATTGGGATATGTATATTTCAGGTTGTCGGGAAATTCTACCTTCATTGTTTCCAGCATCGCATTTCTTCTCTTAATATAAATCTCTCTTATTTTTCTAACATGCTCATCAAAATCATATTCTTCCAGGAACTTGTAAAGCTCCATCTGAGACATGGTGTTTGCTTGCAAGTCCGCCCCTTGTTTTGCCAGCACATATTTTCTTATGATTTCATTTGATGCTGCTACCCAACCAATTCTTAGCCCGGGGCAGAAGGTTTTGGAAAAGGTCCCTAAATATATTACAATCCCATCCTTATCAAAATGCTTGATAGCCGGTATCTCCTCTCCCTCGAATCTCAGTTCTGCATAGGGGTTATCCTCCAATATCAGTACCCCATATTGTGTAGCCAATTGTACCAGCTTCTTTCTTCTTTCCAGGCTCATTGTTCTTCCTGTAGGATTTTGAAATGTAGGAACAACATATATGAATTTTGCCTTCGGATTTTGCTCCAAGGCTTTTTCTAATTCTCCTATCTTCATCCCTTCATCATCCATTGGGACTTCTACAAACTTAGGCATGTAAGCTCTAAAGGCATTTAATGCTCCCACATAACTGGGACTTTCACATATTATAACATCTCCTTCATTTATGAACAGCTTTCCGCTAAAGTCCAAGCCTTGTTGAGAACCGTTTGTGATCAGGATCTGATCTGGCTCAACTTCTATTCCCGAATTCTTCATTCTTTTAGCAATAAATTCTCTTAAGGGCTTATATCCCTCAGTAGCACTATATTGTAGAGCTGATCTTCCTTGCTCCTCCAATACCTTAATACTTATTTTTTTCATTTCCTCAATAGGAAACGACTCAGGTGCAGGGTGACCACCTGCAAAGGAGATTACTCCCGGCTGCTGTGTGAGCTTTAATAGCTCCCTTATGGCCGATGGTCTGATACTGCCCACTCTATTCGCAAAGCTGATTTCCATATGCTTATTCCCCCTACGGCTAGATTGATATGCTTATACAATTTGAAGTCCTTTATTGAAAGCTTCGATATTCAGTTTCATTATTTCGGGTCTATTATTAAAAATACTCTCTATAGCCATAAGAACAGATTCTTCCTTCAGCATTCCAGTTAATTTCGTCATAGCACCAAGTGCAATAACATTTGCTAAAGTGGCATTGCCCTGCTCTCTTGCCAAATCAATAAAAGGAAAACCATGTTGTTTTGCTTTTGATTCCTTAACTGTTCTAACCAAGCTATTATCATATATTATGCAAGCTTGGGAATCAACTTTATCTACATATCTGTCATAGGCCACTTGAGCCAAAGATAATACTATGTCCTCCTTCATCACTTCCGGATAATATATTTCCTTATTACTTATTATAATATCGGATTTTGTGAAGGTCCCTCTGGTCTCAACTCCATAAGAAGAAGAAAGGGTTGCATATTTATTTTCATAAACGATGGCAGCTTCACCGATGATGTTTCCACACGATATCAAGCCTTGTCCTCCCACCCCGCTTAATACTATCTGATACTTATCTTTCAAGCTTAACCCCTCCTCCGGCAGCATTTCTCGTGCATTTTTCTTTAATCTCCTGGTATTTTGTACTATAATCAGGCATATCCTTGTCAACAAATTTGCCTAGTATGTACTTCCCTTCCTTTTCTTCAGGAGATAACTTTTGCGCAGCTGCTATGCTTACTGAATTATCATTAATCCATTTCATCATTTTGGGAGCTTCCTTCATTCCGTTTAAGCGACCAAAGTGTGTGGGGCATGAAGATATGGCTTCAATAAAAGAGAAGCCTCTCTTTTCAAGTCCATCCTTTATGAATTTCTGCAATTGATTTACGTTATATACAGATCCTCGGGCTACATAGGGTGCACCTGCTACAGCTGCAAGCTTACATAGGTCAAATCCAGGCTCAATATGTCCATATCTTGATGTAGATGTAATTGAACTTTCAGGAGTGGTACCAGAATATTGACCGCCTGTCATACCATAATTGAAGTTATTAACAACTATTGCTGTTATATCTACATTTCTTCTTGCTGCATGTATAAAATGATTACCTCCAATGGTAGCTCCATCTCCATCACCCATCAGTGCAATTACTTTAAGCTTAGGGTTAGCCAGCTTAATTCCTGTTGCAAAAGCCAAGGCCCTACCGTGAGTGCCATGAAAGGTGTTGGTGCTGATATAATCATCAGCTTTCCCCCAGCATCCTATGCCGGTAACCACTACTGTATCTTTTTTATCCAGCTTCAATTCAGCAAAGGCTCTCAATATAGCCCCCAATACAATTCCGTTGCCACACCCCGAGCACCAAAAGAGAGGCATTTTATCTTTTACTAGATAGTCATCATATTTTACTTTCGGCATTATTTCATCTCCTCAATCTTTTCAATTATTTCATAGTGGTTTATTGACAGACCATTGACTTTGTTTACACCCACTATTGGAATTTGATAGCTGTTTACTTTATCTACCTCATGTATCAATTGTCCCAAATTCAACTCAGGTACCACTATTCCCTTAACCTTACTGCATACTTCTCTAACCTCATCATCTGCAAAAGGCCACAGAGTAACCAGTTGAAGCACTCCTACCCGCTTGCCCTCCTTGCGAAGAATATCCATTGCTTCCAGTGCGGTGCGGGTAGTACACCCAAATGTAATAATGGCATAATCTGCATCCTCTAGCTTATACCTTCTGACAATGGTAATTTCTTTTTTATTCTTTTCGATTTTGTCTGTGTAATGCCTCACAAACTTATCTGCATTTTCCGGCCGGCTGCTAGGAAAACCTGCCTCATCATGTGTGGAGCCGGAAAGTCTTACTATATACTCGCTTCCAAATGAAGCTAAAGGAGCTATGCCATCTTCTTCCATATGGAAGGGCTTGTAATCCTTAGGATCACATTTAGGAGATTTCCTGTTTATTAGCTCTTCGGGCGCCGGCTCTCTTATAACGGCTTTTTCCATCATATGTGCTATTATCTCGTCAGCCAGAAAAATTACAGGGGTGCGGTATTTTTCTGATAAGTTAAAGGCCTTAATCATCAGGTAATAGCAATCCTCCACTGACGAAGGTGAGATAACTATGATGCCATGATCTCCATGTGTTCCCCAACGGCTCTGCATAAAGTCTCCTTGAGCCGGTTTTGTAGCCAATCCGGTACTGGGCCCTGATCTTTGAACATTTATAATAACACAAGGTATCTCCGCCATTATTGCTACACCTAAGTTCTCCTGCATAAGAGAAAACCCGGGTCCACTGGTTGCTGTAAATGATTTACACCCTGATGCAGAGGCTCCGATTATCGCAGCCATACTTCCCAGTTCATCCTCCATCTGCACAAAAACACCGCCTAATTGAGGAAGTCTCCTTGAAGAAATTTCGGCTACCTCCGAAGAAGGAGTGATGGGATAACCAGCATAGAATCTGGCCCCTGCAGCAAAAGCCCCTTCTGCCATGGCCTCGTTGCCTTGCATAAATCGCGTGCTACTATTTTGATTCATCCTCTGACACCTCCACTTTGATTGCAAAATCGGGACACCTAAGCTCGCATAGCCTGCAGACAGTGCATCTTTCCTGGTTTTCATGTACCGGTGTGCCATCCGCCTCTTGTGAGAATACTTTCATGGGACAAAATCCGGCACAGATCCCACACCTCTTGCACCAATCCTTATTGACATTAATAATATGCATCCTACAATTTCACTCCCCAATAAGTAAAAATTATGAATTAATTCCGTATATTTATCTAGCAAGTTATATACCAACTTAAAAAAATGGGCATTACCAACTGCTAAGAGGTTAGTAACGCCCGATTTTTATAGTTTGTATTTCAAATATGAACATTTTATTAAACTTTGTTGAATTTTATAACGTAAATACAATAAAGTTACTAATATGCCTTTTCTTCAATTTCCTTGAGTCTTTTCCATAAGGTTGTTCTACTCATGCCCAGCTTTTTGGCCAATAACTCCTTATCCCCCTTAAAAATCTTGCTGACTTCTTTAATTATCTGCAGTTCCACATCCTTCAGGTTTGTTATGTCCAAGGTAATAGAATGTCCTTTCTCCTCTTTTAACGCTTCCGGGACCTTCGGATGTATATTATTATCCAGTAGCTGTGTTATCAACTCCTCATCTACAATTGGAGTGTTGGATATAATACACATTCTTTCGGTGATGTTCTCCAGCTCCCTGATATTACCCGGCCAATAATACTCTTTCAGGATTTTCATCCCGGATTCAGTCACATCCTTTATATTTGTACCATGCTTTGCGTTCATCTCCTTTATAAAATTCCTTACAAGCAGAGGTATATCTTCCTTTCTTTCCCTTAGGGGGGGTACTCTCAAATTCAAGACATTGAGCCTGAAATACAAGTCTTCTCTAAACTTCCCTTCTTTAACCCTTTCATATAGATTTAAGTTGGTAGCAGCAATTACCCTGATGTCTACGTTTAGTATATAATCTCCTCCCACTCTTAGGACTTCTTTCTCCTGAAGCACTCTAAGCAGCCTTCCTTGAAGGCTGTATGGCATTTCCCCTATTTCATCCAGAAAAATAGTCCCTCCGTGAGCCAACTCAAACAAACCAACTTTTCCACCTCTTTTCGCCCCTGTGAAGGCTCCTTCTTCATAGCCAAAGAGTTCACTTTCCAGTAAGTTTTCCGGCAATGCAGCACAATTGATGGCCACAAAAGGGCTGTCCCTCCTTGGACTGATATTGTGAATGCTTTGAGCAAACAGTTCTTTTCCTGTACCTGTTTCACCTGTTATCAAAATTGTGGTAGATGTTTTTCCTATCTTTTTTGCCTGGTTAATTGTGTCTTTCAATAGGGCGCTTTCACCGATAATGTTATCAAAATTATATTTAGATACCAAGCCCTTTTTATATAACTCTGTTCTCACTTTCTGTTCTAATTTCTGAATTTTTGAAATTTCCTGTAAGGTTATCACCATACCTCGCTGCTCACCATCTATGATTATGGGCAGCCGGTTCATCAAAATCTGTTTGTAGTTTACTTTAACAAGCTTATTCAATTGGAGACTTCCGTCACCATAAATATGGGCAAAATACCTTCTGTTCAGGTTATTATATATTGACCTGTTCAAGACCTCATTTGAACTGATCTCAAATATCTTTTCGGCCGCAGGATTAAATATTACTACCACTTTATTTTTATCAAGAGCTATAACGCCATCTCCCGAGTAATCTAAGATAGTTTTAAAGGTCTGAGTCTTTTCCTGCTCTCTTCGTCCAAAGTCGCATATATTCTTTGCACCTATAATAGCTTCTCTGACCTTTTCTTCCTTTGTCTTAATCACTACGCCATTAAGGTTTTTTACCCTTGCTGCTTCAATTATGCAATCACCCATTCCAATTAAGGAAATTTTTCCCAGGGAAGTAGCATCATCTACTTGTTTCTTTAACTCCTCTTTTGTCCTATAGGGAAATACCTTGAGGTCGATATCCAGTATGTCCTTCATTCTCTCAAGATCCTTTACATCTTCAGACATATAGGTTACAAGACCAATTCTATTGCCATACTGCTTAGCTCTTTTTATGGCATCTAAAAAATCTACTAATCTTGTTTCTATGGTCACGATTGGAATCTTGACCATTTTTTTTATAGCCGCTGCAGTACCGCCTTGACTTATTATCACATCGTAATTGCTTTCATTGTTTTTTGCATATATATGACCGTCTTTCATTATCCCGCCTTCATAAATATCCAAGGCTATATTAAACTCTTCAGACAGTTTTCTTGCGTGCATTGTCAACTCATTATACGTAGAAATAAAAAGTATGCGGTTTTGCATTGTTATTCCCCCTGTTGCATAGATACTCATTTACATTATCTCATATATTCTCTATAAGTGGCAATAATCCTCTTTATTATTAAGAAAATATAACTCTTTTGTGTGCTTTACATTATTAATAAAATAAGCCTTCCTGCTTAGTAAAAGCAAGAGGCTTATTTTACCGCTAAACCTTACTATGTATATACCTTTATACTTTCTTCTCCCCTTAGGACTCTAAGAACTCCTTGTACTAAAGCAAGCATTTCATGCTCTCCCGGGTAAACCATGACAGGAGCTATGAAACGGACTCTATCTTCAATCCAAGCTACAAATTCATTATCATAGGCAATGCCTCCAGTCAGAAGAATTGCATCTACATCACCCTTTAAGACAGATGCTCCGGCACCTATCTCTTTTGATATTTGATATGCCATCGCTTGGTAAATCAGCTTTGCGTATTCATCTCCTGCCTTTATCCTTTTTTGGATTTCGCTGCAGTCATTGGTACCTAAGTATGCAGTCAAGCCGCCCTGTCCGACTATTTTTCTCATCACTTCTTCTTTTGTATATTTCCCGCTAAAGCACATATCCACCAGAGAGCCGACAGGTAGCCCTCCTGAGCGCTCTGGAGAGAAAGGACCATCTCCATCCAGTGCATTATTTACATCGATTATTCTTCCTGCTTTGTGAACGCCTATAGAAATGCCTCCTCCAAGATGAGCTATTAGAAAGTTAAAATCCTTGTACTCTCCTCCCAGCTCCGAGGCTGCTTTTCGTCCTACTGCCTTTTGGTTCAAAGGATGGTCTTTTGACTTTCTTGAAATATCCGGTATTCCGGACACTCTGGCTAAGTCCTCAAACTCGTCTACCACCACAGGATCAACCACAAATGACGGTATATTGAGAAGCTTTGCAATTTCCGATGCTATTATACCCCCAAGATTTGAAGCATGCTGACCCATAACTCCAACCTTCAAATCTTCTACCATAGTCTCATTAATAGCATAAGTGCCCCCTTCTACGGGCTTCATATTTCCTCCCCTGCCAACGACCGCATCCAGACTGTTTAAGTCCATTCCCTGTTCCCTGAGGGTATTAACTACCATCTCTTTTCGAAAGCTATACTGTTCATAAATTTTATTGAACTTTCCTATGGTCTCGGAAGAATGTGGTATGTTTTTGGTAAATACCTCTGATTCGTTGTCATATACTGCTATTTTTGTAGAAGTAGATCCCGGGTTTATTGCTAATATCCTAAATATCTGGCTCATAGCTTAATCCTCCTAACTTAAATCCTGTACAGTGTTCTTAGAAATTAAGACTGCAAGTGCAATGGAGTTTAGCTTTGCAGACATTGAACTAGCCCTTGAAGTTAGAATAATAGGAGATTTTGCCCCCACAACAACTCCTGCCTTTTCAGCAACAGAAAAGTACTCTATTGCTTTATTCAATATATTGCCTGCTTCCAAATTAGGTGTGATTAAAATATCCGCTTTTCCAGCTACAGGGTGATCTATACCCTTGTGTTCTGCAGCTTCAGGCGATACCGCATTATCCAGTGCAAAGGGACCTCCTACAATGCATCCTTTAATAGAGCCTTCAAGGTTCATTCTCACTAATTCAGCTGCATGCACTGTAGACAGTATCTTTTCGTTCACCTTTTCCACCGAACACAAAACTGCTACCTTGGGGTTTTTATTTCCAAGAGCATGAGCAACAGCTACTGCATTATTTATTATGTGAACTTTATCCTCCAACGTCGGATAAATATTCATTGCAGAATCGCTAATTATGAAAAACCTGTCGTATTTATCTATTTTTAAAACTCCCACATGGCTTAATAAGCCTTCAATATTCAAGCCCGTTTCTTTATGAAGTATAGCTTTTAAAATTTCTGATGTATCCACAAGCCCTTTCATAATCAAGGAGGCCTCGCCTGTCTTGATAAGCTGCACCGCCTTATGGCATGCTTTTGTTTTATCTTTTTCATCTACTATTTCAAAACTATCCTTATTTAGATGGTTAGCTTCCATTATTTGCAGTATTTTTTCCCTATTCCCTATAAGCACCGCATTTGCAATGCCTTCCTTGTATGCGTGGTTGACAGCTCCTAGTACGTCGGCATCTTCTGCTGCAGCCACTGCTATGGTTTTGGGTCCTATTTTTCTGCTGTATTCAATTACCTGTTTAAAATTATTCATCATAATCATAACCTTTATTAAAGAATCATCAGTTCACTGTTTGATGGTGTTAGTACTTCACAGCCTTCTTCCGTAACAAGAATGTTTTCTTCTATCCCAAGGCTTCCTACCCCATACTCATATATGTACGGTTCTATGGCAAAAGTCATTCCTGGCTGCAGTATTGTAGTAGTCTTACTGTCCAGCATTGGGAACTCATGGACCCCAACGCCTATGCTATGGCCGCACCAGTTTTTATACACATTGATTTCTGCAAACTTGCTATTATCCATATAATCATCTACTACCTTAACAACTTCGTTAATTGGTACCCCTGGCTTTATGGCTTCGATTCCTTTATAGCACGCCTCTCTTACCACATTAAACATTTCAAGCTGGTAGTCTGTAGGCTTTCCTATTACAGCTTCCCTGATTATATCCGAATAATAGCCTTTATAGATTGGACCCCCATCTATTAATATAATATCTCCTTTACCGATGGGTCTGTCTGATGGAGGACAGTTGCTTTGGGAATACCTCTCAACTCCTGCTCTTACTCCAAGACGAAGTGATCTTTGTGCACCAAGTCTGAAATATTCCTGGGCTATTGTCCTATATAATTCATCTTCAGTCATTCCTTCATACACACTGTCTAATCCCTTTTGTATACCCTTAATATTTATGCTGCAGCACTCTCTTATTTTTTCGATTTCCAATGGTGACTTTACTGATCTTACATTCCATATAATTTCTGCTGCATCAACTATTTCTGCATTCTTTAATTCGTTAAAGAGGTCTTGTGTGGCATTATAGTTCAAATGCATCTTATGACCTTCTCCAAGCTCCAAGCCAATTCTGCCATTAACAATTCCTTTATCAACAAGTAGAGCCGTTATGGCCTTTGCCAGGGTCGGATATCCATCCTTGCCAAATATCCTTATATCTTCAACACAAGATGTCACTCTTGCTGTTTCAGAGCCACCTTGTGTTGTAGCCAAAGCCATTGCTCCATCATTGGTTATTATTACAACTCCTGGTGTTGAAACCTTGCTGTCCCATACTATGCTGTCAAAGCCCGAAAAGTAATACGTATTCTCATCACTGGTTAGTATAATTGCATCTATACCCTTTTCTTCCATTTGCTTTGTGATTTTTTGAAGCCGTGCTTCGTATTCTTTAACTGGGAATCCCAACATTAATGATTGTTTCATTTATGCTCCTCCTTATCATTATACAAGTGACATGCAACTATATGATCATCGCCCAGCACCAAATCCTTAGGCTCGTCTTTTTTGCAGATGTCAATGGCGTGCTTGCATCTTGTATGGAAACGGCAGCCTGATGGGGGGTCTACCGGGCTAGGCACTTCTCCCTCCAGCATTTCCTGTCCTACCACAATCTCAGGGTCAGGAATAGGTATAGCACTTAGTAGGGCTTGTGTGTATGGGTGCTTAGGATCAGCAAACAAGTCTTTTTTGCTTGCTATTTCCACTATCTTACCCAAATACATAACCGCAACCCTGTCGCATATATGCTTAACCACACTTAAGTTGTGGGAAATAAAAAGATATGTCAATTGATATTTTTTTTGCAATTCTTGCATCAGATTCAGAATTTGAGCTTGAATCGATACATCCAAGGCGGATACCGGTTCATCACAGACAATTAAGGAAGGATTTAATGCTAATGCCCTGGCTACACCAATTCTCTGTCTTTGTCCACCGCTGAACTCATGGGGGTAGCGGTCATAATATTCTTCCATTAACCCCACATCATTCATCAGTTTTAGCGCTCTCTCCTTTCTAACTTTTTCATCCCCAATTCTATGAACCAACAATGGTTCACTTATGGTTCTGCCAACAGTATATCGAGGATCCAAAGATGAATAGGGATCCTGAAAAATAATCTGAACCTCTTTGCGAAGAAGCTTGGACTCTTTTCTATCAGCTTTGAAAATATCCTTGCCCTTAAACATTATGCTGCCTTCAGTTGGATTCAGAAGCTTAACTATCATTTTCCCCGTGGTGGATTTTCCGCAGCCGCTTTCTCCAACAAGTCCCAAGGTTTCTCCCTCACGTATTTCGAAGCTCACCCCATCTACAGCCTTTACTGATTTTTTTATACTAAGAAATCCTTTGTTTTTTATTTTAATCGGAAAGTGCATTTTCAAATCTTTTACTTCTAAAATCACATTGTTCAATCCTATTCATCTCCTTTAAGCTTCCAGCATCTTACCCTTCTGCTTTCATTTATTTTTATCAGCTCAGGGTCCTTTTCGAAGCATATTTTTTCTGCCTCATTGCATCTGGGGCTAAACCTGCAGCCTTTTGGGTAATTCCGTGGACTAGGTACATTGCCCTCTATACTGTATAGCTTTTCTTGTTCGATATTGATCTTGGGTATAGAATTCAATAAGCCAATTGTATAGGGGTGTCGGGGATCTTTAAATAAGGATTTTACATCTGCATATTCTACGGCTTTACCGGCATACATAACCATGACATTTTCCGCAATTTGCGCTACTACACCCAGATCATGGGTAATCAAAATAATGGAAGTTTCAGTTTTGGCTTTTATGTCGCACATTAGCTTTAAGATTTGTGCTTGAATTGTCACGTCCAATGCAGTTGTCGGTTCATCCGCTATCAGTATCTGTGGGTTGCATGCCAGTGCCATTGCTATCATAACCCTTTGACGCATACCTCCGCTGAGTTGGTGGGGATAACTATCTATTCGAGTTTCAGGAACAGGTATTCCTACAAGCTTCAGCATTTCTATTGCTCTCTCTCTGGCTTCAGCTTTACTCATCTTCTGGTGAATTATGAGTGATTCCATTATCTGACTTCCTATTGTGAAAACAGGATTCAGAGAGGTCATAGGCTCTTGAAAAATCATAGATATTTCATTGCCTCTTATGCTTCTCATTTCCTTTTCACTAAGCTTTAATATGTCCTTACCCTTGTATATGATTTCCCCTTCTATTATCTTCCCAGGAGGGTTTGGAATAAGCCTGAGAATGGATAAAGAGGTTACACTCTTGCCGCACCCGGATTCGCCAACTATTGCCAGTGTTTCCCCTTTGTTAACCTCTATATCTAACCCGTCTACTCCGGGTATAATTCCCTCATCAGTATAAAAATACGTTTTTAAGTTATTTACTTTAAGGATTTTTTCCTTCATAATCTCACCCACTAACTATTCTTTAATTTAGGATCCAATGCGTCTCTTAAGCCATCTCCGACCAAACTGAAGCTTAGTACAACCAAAGTTATTGCAAATCCAGGGGCCAATGCTGCTATTGGGGTGTTTCTAATGACTTCTCTCGCTTGGCTCAGCATAGATCCCCATTCGGGATTGGGAGGCTGTACTCCAAGTCCGAGAAACGACAAGGAAGAAGCAGTAAGAATTGCAGAGCCTAAGCTTAAAGTAACATCAATTATTATTTGTCCCATTGTATTCGGGATAATATGAAATACAATTATTCGAAAATCAGAAGCTCCTATTGCTTTACATGCTTGTATGAATTCCGTATTCTTCAAGGATATAACAAGGCCTCTTACAAGCCGTGCCACATAAGGTATAGAATAAAACGCAATAGCCGCCATGGTGTTTGCTATTCCGCTCCCTAAAATTGCTACCACGGCTATTGCTAGCAGAAGCCCGGGAAAGGCTAAAATCAAATCTATCGTCCTTGATATGACAGAATCTATCCAACCACCGTAATAGCCCGCCAAGACACCAAGAATAACCCCTATGAATGAGCCTATAATTACACTGATTACGCTCATCATCAATGATACTCTAGCCCCGTAAACCAACCTTGTCAGGGTATCCCTGCCCAAATTGTCCGTTCCCAGCCAGTGCTTAAAGCTTGGATTTTGATATTTGTTAGGTAAGTCTATGGCAACCGGGTCATAAACGCAAAGGAGCGGTCCGATTAAGGCAGTTAATACATAAATTAATAATATTACTCCGCCGATTAAGGATGACTTTCTTTTTCTAAATCGCTTAAATACCTGTGAGTTCAATTGGCTCCCCCCCATCAATCGTACTTAACCCTAGGGTCAACTGCCGCATACAATAAGTCGGTTATCAAGTTCATTATTACAAATGTTGCCGAGATGACCAAAACAGTACCCTGTACAACGGGATAATCTCTTTTTAGAACCCCATCTACCATCAAACGCCCTATTCCCGGTATGGAAAATACAGTCTCAACCAAGGCCGAACCTGCCAATAAGCCGCCAAACCTTAAACCTATTACTGTCAGCACAGGGATTAGCGCATTCTTAAACGCATGTACATATATGACTTTTTTCTCCGGCACACCTCTTGATCTGGAAGTTCTTATATAATCCTGGTTTAATACTTCCAGCATAGCAGACCTGGTTGTTCTGGCCATAATACCTATGGACTGTGTGCCCAGAGTGATAATAGGCAATATATAATGGGCCCCTGATCTTATTCCTACGCTTGGCAATAGCCCAAGATACAATGAGAAAATCAGCATGAGTATCAACGCAAGAAAAAAAGAAGGTGTTGAAACAGAAAGTAAAGATAATATCATTATAAAATTATCCATAAACTTATTATGCTTGACCGCAGCAATTATGCCGAAAATAACACCAAACACCGTTGCTACTAAAGTACCTCCGACAGCCAGCTTCAAAGTATAAGGATATTTGTTCAATATTTCTTCCATAACAGGCTTTCTGCTATTTATAGAAGTGCCTAAGTCACCTTTCAGAACTCCTTTTATAAAGGTTATATACTGCTTATGAAGAGGTTGGTCAAGACCTAGCTTCGCTCTTGTTGTCTCCACTATTTCCTGGGGTGCATTTATACCCAACATATTTTTTACTGGGTCTCCAGGTATCAGGTGGATCATAAAAAAAACTGCCAATGATATGATAAATAGGACAGGAATAATTTGTAATATCCTCTTTATGGCATATCCCAACACTAAAAACCCCCCTTTACTAATCTTAAAGCATTAAGCTTTTTCTTTATTAGAATGCTATTATATTATGAAAGCAGTTTAAAACTGCTTTCATAATACTTCAGCACCTATTCTTTTATTCTCTCAGTGTTGCCCTTTCAAAAGTTACAGTGTTTATAGGACTTACTGTTACATCCTCAAGCTTGCTTGAATGAGCAATATTGGAAAGCAGATCGAATAGCCATATTCCGGCAGGATCTTCCAGATAAATTATCTCTTGTGCTCTCTTATACAATGCTTTTCTCTTATCAGGATCTGTTTCCTTCATGGCTGCATCTATCAGCTGATCCACTTCTTTGTTTGAATAGAAGCCATAATTCCTGTCGTTTTTATCTTCTAAAGCTGTTGTATATAGACCTCTCAAACCTCCATCAGCATCCATCATGGATGGACCAGCACCCATTATGAATAATGGCTGATCGAATTCTTTAGATGATATACCGCTCCACAGGGGTAGCAGCGCACTCCACTCCATTACTTGTATCTCTGCTTCCACTCCTATTTCAGAGAGCTGTGCAGCTAGAACCTCTGCCAACTCAACGCCCTTTGCATATCTGGCTGTGGTAACTATCTTTGTTTTAAAACCATTGGGGTACCCTGCTTCAGCCAGCAGCTGCTTTGCTTTTTCCTTATCTTGTTCTATTTCTCCCAGGTTTGTGTAGCCCCAGGTTACAGGCGCTAATGGTGCTGTACTTGGTAAGGATAATCCCGGGAACAATGATTCCCTTATTGCCTTTCTGTCTATAGCATGAACTAATGCCTGCCTTACCTTTGTATTACTTATTATTGGGTCATTGCATCCAAATCTGAAAAGCCTTTGTCCTACGGAAGGTGCTTTATATACTGTCAAGCCTTCTGTCTTTTCGAGTCTTGGTACTTCCTCAGCCGGAACAGATGCAATTACATCTACTTCTCCTGTCTCAAGAGCTATAACTCTTGCAGCTGCTTCAGGTATCGGCCTGTATAATATATTTTTTGTAGGAGCTTTTTCTCCGAAGTAATCCTCAAAGCGTTCGAGTGCTATTTCTTGATCTCTTTCCCATTTCACTATCCTATATGGACCTGTGCCATTAACGGATTCGGCGTTTGTTCCAAGATCTGCCCCATACTTATCAATATAAGCGGGATCCATTATTGCCAGATAGAAGTTGCTAAGCAATGACATCATTGCACCATAAGGCTCTTTTGTGGTTATACTTACCTTGTATTTATCAACAACCTCTACTTTTTCAAACATTTTCACTACTTCGTTAACAACCAGACCATTTTTAGGATCCATCGCCCTTTCGTAAGTGCCCTTTACGGACTCCGCGGTCATTTCTGTACCATTGTGGAATTTAACTCCCTCTTTTAGCTTAAAGGTCCAGGTCCTTTTATCTTCTGATACTTCCCACGACTCGGCCAGATCACCCACAATATTTCCGTCGTAATCAAACTTCAAAAGTGTATTGTAAAGCATTTTTACTACCTGCTCTGAAGTAGTATCATTTTGGGTATGAGGGTCCAGAGAAGCCACATCAGTATTTGGAGCAAATATTATGGTGTCCTTATACTTCGGAGCCTCTGGTGCTGCCGAGGCTGAATCCTCAGGTTTAGCAGCAGTTTCTGCGGGTTTGGCACATGCTGCCAAAGACAGTAGCATCGATAGGATTAATACGAATACCAATAGTTTTTTCATTTTCTTTCCTCCCTACAAATTGAGTTTTTCATAGACTAGTTAACAATATCCTTTTTTACTTATTACTAATTTGAAATTAGTCTGCGTCTGCCATCCCCCTTTACTAATTGTTATTTTGTTAGTTATGAAAATTTTTACTTTGCAGCCCAATAACTGTTGTTAGCTTCCAGGCAGGCTATTCCATATGCCCATCCCCCCGGTCTAACCATATATGAGCGGCATGTATAAAAAATAACACCCTCTCCAGGAGCTCTAAGCTCTTCCAAAATTTCAAATGTCTCCGGATCAATTATCCTAGCCAACAGTTCACCTTTTTCTACTTTTGTAAACTGCCTATCCAACCCCACTACAGTTTCCAGGTATCCACCATTTTTAGGAGATACTCTCCAATAATCATTAACAAATAAATATTTATCGCAATAATTTGGTTCTCCATCTAACATACCCAGATATTGCAGGTTCCCAATTATTCCTCTGATATTATCTTCCAGCCACCCTCTTTCAATATCTTCACCAAACCCCAAACCGCCAATTTCAGGCACTATAGCAGGTATGCCGTAGTGGAGAGCTGCTCTACCCATTGAGGTTCTTTTACTATGTGTTCCTTTATTCAGCTTCATCTGATGAATCACAGGGAACTGATATGCAAGAGCCATTCCCCTGCTAATTTCAGTAAGCTTTGGATCCGGGTAGTCTGAGCCATATCCTATATCTGCCATGGTACAGCCCCAAGAGCCGATATGATAATCAATCATATAATTTGACTTGCTCATAAATTCCTTATCTATAACTCTGGTTATCTGATTGGTGAGCCATTGATATTCCCCGCCAAAAGACCTATTGGCATCAGGCTCGTCAGAATTGTCCATGACACATCTGGTTCCTGTATTAAATGCAGAGGGGTTTGCAACAGGTATTGCAATAATATTTCCTCTAAGCTCGTTCAGATCAATTCTCTTTACTAATTCTCTCAGTATTAGCATAGAAAACCACTCTTCACCATGAAGCATTGATAAAAATAGAAAGGTTGGTCCATCATGCTTCCCGGTTAAAATATGAGCCTTTATATTTATTTCAACTCCCAAATCCTTTGTTACAGGCACTGTAATTATTTCCCTTACTCCCGGTTCTATTGTTTTTCCACCGACAGTTATTTGACCCATTTATTTTCCTCCTCGTTTTTCAAAGTCTACAAGTGCCGCCAGATACCCGAAGGCAGACCAAAATGTGTCCCGCGCAAGGATTTCCTTTAATATCTCATTGGACTTTTCCAGCTCCCCTGCCAGATAATAGTAATTCGAAAGTCCGTACCCTTGTGTAGCCATTTCCAAGTCTGGAAATTCCGCACCCTCAAAGCTTATAAGCTCTTCAGGTTTTATCAAGCCTTTATACATTAACACTCTCCTTTTATAGGAAAGGTTTTCTCCCGGATCTGTATCCTCATTCACCAAATTCAAAAGCTTATCTGCTTCTTCTTTCTTTCCCAGCCTCATCAATGTCATCCAATACCAATCTACTATTGCTACCATCAATTCATCTGTATGCGTCATTTCCAGACATCTCTTGTATGCAGCCTCAGCTCTTTCGAAGTCCCATAGCAGGTAATATGCAAGTCCCAAGTGATACCATGTGTCCCAATTTGTAGGATCAAGTCTTGAGGATAATTCTAAATCAGCTGCCGCCTCATGAAACATTCTTATGGATATGAACCTATGTCCCCTGTGCCTTAATGTCAAGGCATGGAAGGGGTTTAAGCTCAGCGCTGTCGAATAAGCATTTATAGCTTCTCTAAAAAGCATTTGCTTGGATAGCAATAAGCCTTTCTGCATCCATAACTCCACACTTTTGGGGTTTTCCTTTATCTTTTCTTCTACTTCCAGTACTTCCGGAGAATAAGGCAAATCAGATTTTTTCAGCAAAACCTGAGTGTCTATCTCCGCCCTATCTTTCGTTACTGACAAACGCATAAAATTAGCCATTCTATCTCCTCCAACGCTTTATTTCCATACTTTTTCCATTATCCTCTTGAAGTTCCATCCCAGGAATTTTTCTATATCTTCTCCCTTATAGCCTCTCTTTTTCATGCCCTCTACTACATTGCCAATTTCCCCTGCTCCTTTGAAGCCAATTGCATGCCTTACCGAAGGATGAACCCCCACTTTTTCATTGTATTCTCCTACTACAGTCGGATATAGTGTGGCCTGTTCTACAGTACCTGAGGTATCCTCTCCATCATCTATAGTGCAATCTCCTCCAAAACCGACATGGTCAATACCCACAAGCTTGACCGCATAATCAACATGATCCAGGTAGTCACCCATAGAGGGCTGCGTTCCCTTTTCCTTATTCCAGCATAGGGGGCCCCAGGGAGAAAGACCAATGACCCCGCCTTTTTCAGCTAGCTTCAAAATCTCTTCATCGGTTCTATTCCTTGGAGATTCAGTCAAACTTCTTATGCATGCATGGGAGAAGATTACTGGCTTCTTGCTTACCTCTATTGCCGAGAGCGCTGTCAGCCTGCTGCAATGCGATAGGTCAATGATTATTCCCAGCCTGTTCATTTCTTCAATAAGCCTGGCTCCAAAATCCGTCAAGCCCCTGTCTATGGTTTCTGTACAGCCGGTGCCTATGTAATTAGCTTTGTTATATGTAAGCTGAACTACTCTCACACCAAGCTCGTATAACGCTCTGAGGTTATCCAAAGAATTTCCGATAGGATAAGGGTCCTGGAAAGCCAAGACTATTGATCTTATATTGGCTTTAGCTCCAGCTTCAATATCCTTAAGGGTCCTTGCAACTTGAATTTTTTTTGTCTTATCGTCTGCAAGATTATATATATTGCCTATAGCTTTTACTGTCTCAGCAAAGCCTTCATCTGACTTTGGCAGAGTAAGAAACAAAGCATCCACGCCTGAGGCATCTACTTTTGGGGAGCAGCCTTTAAAATCTCCTTCAACAAAAACACAGCCATCAATAACCAGCCAATTACTTATCAACTCGACACACTTCCTTTTCATATTCAAAAGCTTTTTGAACAGTTATGCAATTAATATGCCAACATTCCAAATTTCCCGAAATCACAGCTATTTTCAACGCTGCAGCAACTTTTGATAGGATTTTTCACATTATAAATCAATTATGGTATTTCAATATTTCTGTCAAATATATAAACAATCGTTATATTAGTTAACAATGCTGGCGGCCATAGTACCGCTCCTTTATCCCCCAGCTATGGGGTGAATTATCCTTATGTCATCCCCATCCCTGATTAATGTTTCTTCGTACTTATCCTTGGTAATCAGCTTACCATTGATGCTCACTATTAAATTGGGAAAACTGTATTTCAGGTCCTCTATGAGACTTTTCAGTGTCATTTCCCCATGAAAATCCATTTCCCGGTGGTTTACCCGTATCATCTAAAGCCCCCCTTCTGGTGCTCCTCAATTACCTTGATTACTTCAGGGAAATCCATCCCCAGCTTTTTCATTAATTCAACAGAAGGAACTCCGTCTTCTGTCCATCCCCTTCGCTTATAAACAGCATCAACAAGCTTTTCATACTGTGTATACTTGTATTCCCTTAGTGCCTCAATCTTTTCTTCTGTACTCATACCCTCAGGCTCCAGACCCAGGAGGTTCTTCAACTGTTTATCATATCTATCTTCCCTTGACAGGTATTCCTCTTCCGTAACTGGCCCCATAGAGCGGTAGGGAGGAATATCATCCTTCCTGGTTCCATATCCCATTTTCAGATTAAATACTCTTTGAAAGTTATAAACACGCTCCGATTGTAAAAACATTGCCTCTTTATCAATACTTTTTCCTGTAACGCTGTTAAAAAGTTGAACATAATTGTCAACGTGTTCCGGAACCTTTGCCGGCTCATCCGTTGTATGATTATCCTCGGGCTCTATATCATTCCAAGGAAGCTTGCATAATCCATTCAAACCAAACCAGGTTCTAAAGACCGGAAAATAATGCAGAGCTTCAGCCTTGTCCTCAAAGGTAGGTATCTGATTGTTAACCATATCCATAAATATAAGCCAGGCTTCGTCATGCTGGGGCCCCTTATTGGCTAATGCATAGCCACCCTGCTGCGCCAATGATTCTTTGGATACATACTGGGAATATTCCAAGCCCTTCACTTCCATGCCTATGTCATTTACAAACTTGGGATCAGCTCCATATTCTTCAATGAAAAGCTTCTTAAGCCTTCTGACACCCATACCTGCAATTTTGCCAAAGCCCTCTCCTTTAGCCATCTGATGCAAAACTTCCATTGCAGCATCCGCATTACCGAAGTTTAATTCAATTCCCCCGGTTATATCTTTATTGATTATATTTTTTTCATAGCACTCCATTAAGAATGCCATGGTAGTACCGAAGGATATGGTATCTATACCATAGGTGTCACAGTAAAAATTGCATTCCATAATGTAATCAGGATCAAATATACCGCAATTGCTCCCCACTCCTGCGACTGTTTCATACTCAGGTCCATCTACTACAACCTTATGCCCTTTATATGGTCCGCTCTTAAGTTCATAGTCCTTTGCTGCCTTGGCGCATGACATAGAGCAGCCATGCCAGCATCCGTCAGGGGAACCTTGTACCACTTTTTTCACTAGAACCTTCGAGTCGATTTTGTGTGCGTCCTTATGTGAACCAAATTTAAAGTTATTAACCGGGAGCAGATCATAGTCATTCATTATCTCTACCAAATGCGCAGTCCCTATTTCCCTCATCCTACACTGCTCCTTATCAAAATTCCTAATTTCCTTGTGAAGCTTTAACCCCAACTCCTTTATTTTGTTAACATCTGCAGCATTATTGCTATTCCCCGTTACTCCCTTATATCTCACTACAATAGCCTTGATTTTTTTATTTCTGAACACTGTGCCTATTCCGCCTCTGCCTGCTTGTTTCAGCCTCTGTACCTTTTTCCTCTTGTCATAAAAGCTAAAACTCAAAACTCCAAACAGTGTATGCTCAGCAGCTTCTCCCGCACTCACTATAGATACGTTCCTTTTATCCTCCTCTGACTTTGCAAATATCTCTGTCAACTCTTCTGCCAATATGTGGCTGTTCACTGATTCTAGAGGAGCTTCATAAATTTCGACAATGCCTTCGTTTCCATCAATAAATATAATGATATCCCTTTGGGCTTTTCCTTGAATTTCAAGAGCATCCCAGCCGGAGAATTTCATAAGCGGTCCAAAATGTCCGCCTACATTGCTGTCCATAACTGAACCGGTTATAGGTGAAAGACTTACTACCAAAGACTTCCCCGCCCCCGGATATTGAGTGATTCCTCCTATTGGCCCGGGCGATATCACTATTTCATTTTCCGGATCATCCCATTTGGTAGTGCTTTTTACTGCGTTCCATAAATACCAAAGCCCGAAGCCCTTGCCTCCGACAAACTTCTCTTTTATCTCTTCAGCAACTTCCTTTGCTTCTATGGTGTTATCCGATATATTTATGTATAATGTTTTATTTGCATAGCCTCTCTGCACTTCTTGCGGCTTATATTCGAATCTTTTCAGCAGCTTATGCGCATTCCTAATTTTTTCAGCTCTGTTTTCTATGCTTGTCATGTTCATCCCCTATCCCGCCTTTTAAGTATTTTAGTAAATGCATTATTCCAGTATCACTTTCAAATTGCTTTCAGCCTATGCTTTTTACTTCTATTGCCTTGGTAGGACATTGTTTTGAGCACAGGCCACAGGCAATACATTTAAACGGCTCCAAAAACTCACTATGTATCCTCATTGAGAAGGTTGGGCAAAATCCTGCACACATAAGACAACCTACACATTTTCTCTTATCAATCATTACAACCCCATTTTTTGCTCTATATATTGCCAGCTCAGGGCATATATCTATGCATTCCCCACACTGGCTGCATACGTTGATTAACTCACCCCTTTCTGTATAATCATATATTTTTATTGAAGCCTTCTCTCTGTCACTTGACTTAAAATAAGTCTGAGCACAAATGTCCTCACAAGCATGACATTGTATGCATAATGTTTCATCCTTCTGTAAAAATTTCATAAAATCACCTCTTAGTTATTTTTTAAGCTAGCTCTCTTAATATCAAAGCTCTTTTTCTCACAAGTCCTAACCCTTGTAAAATCCTACTTTTTAAGTATTTTTCCTGCTCTAATCCCCGTAAAGCCTTTTTTATCAACGGCTATTTGCCCATTAATAATCACATACTCAATTCCTTCCGGATATACCCTAGGCTCTATATAGCTTTCATTCGTTTTCAAGTTGTCCATATCCAATACAACAATATCCGCATAATTGTTTTCAAGTATCTTGCCTCTGTGCTTTATGTTCAAAAAGTCTGCCGGGAAGCCTGTTATCTTCCATATTGTTTCTTCAACAGTATCCATACCGTATTGAAGTATATATTTGGGAAAGGCACAGTAGGTATGGGGGTGTGGCAAAAGCTCCGCTATTTCTGTTTCATTTCCATAAAGACCAACTAGATCAAAGGCGTATGTATCGGTACAAACACTCGCTCTATCATGCTTCAGTAGAGTCTTGAATTCTTCCTCGGATTTTCCTACTCTTCTCACCATGATGAATGGGTCTTCCAATAACAGCTCTAAAATAGTTTCGAATGGCCCTGTGTTTTTCTCAAGGGCTATATCGTTGATGCTTTTATCTATGTATCCTTCTGTCTTGCTTTTTGTAATAAAAATTTTGTTTTGCCACCATGGGTCTGATTTACTGCTGATTGGATACCATTCCCCGCTTTTCAAAAGCTTAACCAGCCTGCTTGCATAATCTCTTGCTCCTAGGTTGGTAATGAATTGGCCTATTGAACTTGATTGCTTTATCCATGGTGTAAAGTAGGAAGCAAGATATGGATTAATGCATATTCCTCCGCTGACACCAGGTATAATATCAAAGGCGACATCCGCTCCTCTTTCTATATAGCTGTCTATGATTTTCAGCGTAACCTCCGATGCATACCTATCCATCTCAGGATTTTCAGGGTATATCTCAAAACCTGAGGTCAAGTGAGATATCTCAGTCTTGACACCGGTTTCCAATGCTATATCAAGGGCTTCAATAATACCATCAAGTTTATTTGGTCTGGCCGAGTCAGGCACCCGCAAGCCTGTCCTTCTCCAATGAGTAAAATAATACCCTCCAAGCTCCTTTACTTGATTTACCAGCTCAACAATCTCATGCTTTTCTGCGGATGCGCTTGGGGGATAATCTCTGCCTGTTGATAAGCCCCAGGCGCCGCTTCCCATTGCTTCTTCTAGATGCTCCTCCATTTTTGCCATTTCTGCTCCTGTTGGCTCCCTCATGTATTCAAGCCCCATTACATCAGCTCTTATCTGGCTATGCCCAACAAGTGTTATCATATTGCATGCAATACCTTTTTTTTCAATTATCTTTAAATATTCACCAAAGGATTTCCATTCCACAGCTTCTCCTGTTTTGTTTTTAATTACTGAAAGCACTTTGTTTACAGGCTGGACTGTTTGAGGATAGTAAATAAAAGGATCAATGTCATTCCACATATCATACTCCCAGTATTTCCTCATCCAGTAATTATTTATTGGAGCATTGGAATCCCCGCATTGACCCCCAATAAATGTAGTAATGCCTTGCCTCACATAGCTTTGGCAGTCAGGATACAAGAAGGCTGAGCAATCTGCGTGAGAGTGAGTATCTATAAAGCCAGGTGTGACATACCTTCCTTCAATGTCTATAGTGTTTTCCTCTTGACTAATGCTCCCTATCTTTACTATCTTTGAACCTATAATACCTATATCCGCCTTATATGCTTTCTTTTTTGTTCCATCAATTATGGTCCCGTTTTTTAAGACCAAGGTATACATGGACTTGCCCTCCTCAAATACGTATCCAATTTAATAAAATGCTGCATTGCCAAAAATGTAAGCAATATTTATGCCAATGAAGTTCTTCCTTGTCACTGTCAATACAAGCCATGTATTTACAGCCTTTAGCCACTCCAAAAAACAAAAAAGCAGAAAGCCTGTTAATTAATTAAACAGTCTTCTGCCTTTATGTTTATATTTGAACATTAATCGTCTTGCAATTTTATGAATTTGTTTTCACTAACTTAACTTGTTGTGCTAACTGATAACTTTTTATACTTAGGGATTTTATGGAATTCAAAATAGCTACAATATCCCTGTGACAAACTAAATTTTGGACTATTTATACAAATATTAAATGCTTTATCCTTGAAATCTCAATGTCCTGGCCTATAAGTCTGTTAAGGTTTTATGGAACCGAGCCCTTCCGAATTTGCATACTGGTAAAGGAATGCTATCTATTATTCGGTAAGGCTACTCTACGAGTTCTGTTAGAGAAGAAATTTCTTTTCTTATTTCCTCTATAACTGCATGAAGGTTTCTACGGGTTCAATTGAATCTAGACCTATCACAGAGCTTAGGAAATAGATCTCTCATATTCTTCTTGCAGAAGCTGAACCAGGCATTTTCAGAGTCAATAGTGAGAAGTTCACCAACAATACTAATGGTAATTATTTCACTATCACTCAAAATAGAATCTTTGATATTACAACGTTTTGCAATATGTGCTGGAGTGACTTTCTGGTAGATGTCGTCAATTATTACATAGGCGACAGTTACAAAGTCTTTTAAATCCTCAATTTCTTTGATAGAATAAGTTCTATCAGACTTCAGCATATTTGTGACCCCCTATCATTTTTGTAGATACTAATGATAGGTTACATAATGTGCTGAAGTTTTTCATTCACAAATTTTTGGCAAATTAAAAGCTAGCACAAGAGATTAAATCAGTAAAATTCCTCATATCAAACATGCTGCGTATTGCTTTCCTTCCATTGGTAACTGGATAATTCGTAAATGAGATTTGTCCCTTGTGTATATTCCCATCTTTGCCTTTTCCATCTTTTTTGGGCGCTTTCGATGCACTTAGTATCTGAATTATCTCAATAGTTTTCTCTTCCGGTAATACAATCTTTGAATACTTTTC
>Ga0208695_1000704_pt1 | contig 33737 bp, 24 predicted proteins | sample AD_UKC111_MetaG_FD_184449 | JGI IMG/M metagenome (GOLD analysis project Ga0208695, IMG submission 184449) | Active sludge microbial communities of municipal wastewater-treating anaerobic digesters from Hong Kong - AD_UKC111_MetaG (SPAdes)... | ecosystem: Engineered > Bioreactor > Anaerobic >...
GCTTCAGCCGTCGAAGAAATGTCGCCGCGCTTGACATCCAGGATGACCGGAATCTCAGGTGGCACAGCCCGAATGACCTCGGCCAGCGCCTGCCAGCCTTCGGCACCAAAGGCCTCAAAGAAGGCCGCATTGGGCTTGTAGGCCAAAGCCAAATCGGCTGTTGCTTCAATCAGGCGCAGCGAAAACTCGCGCGCCGCCATGGCAGTTGGTTGCGGCAAATCGGCCGGGTGTGGATCGAGCCCAACACACAGCAAAGAGCCCGTTTGTCGGGCGCGCTCTTCCAAACGCGAAAAGAAAGTCGTCTGCATGATTGAATTGTACTCCTTTTATCAGGCTTTGCCCAACACCATTGCCAACAACGCCATGCGGGTATACAGGCCATATTCCATCTGTCGGAAGTAAGCTGCGCGCGGGTCTTCATCCACTTCGATGCTGATTTCGCCCACGCGCGGCAGCGGGTGCATGATAATGCATTCCTCTTTGGCTTGCTGCATCGTCTCGGGCGTAATCACGTAAGCACCTTTGACCTGCTCATATTGAGCCGGGTCTTCGAAGCGCTCTTTTTGCACGCGCGTCACATAGATGACATCACTCTCGCCCAGCACCTCTTCCAAAGCGCGATATTCCGCCTGCGGAATGCCTGCCTCCGCCACCTCGGTGCGCACATCTTCGGGCATGCGCAAAATTTCGGGCGAGACGTAATTGAGCCGAACATCGTAAAGCGACAGCAAACGTGCCAACGAATGCACCGTGCGGCCATATTTCAGGTCGCCGACCATCGTCACCGTCAGGCCATCAATCTGACGCAGCTCCTCTTGAATGGTAAACAAATCGAGCAATGCTTGCGTGGGGTGCTCACCGACACCATCCCCGGCATTGATGACCGGCTTGCGGGCATATTTGGCAGCCAGGGCCGCCGAACCAACCTCCGGGTGACGCAGCACAATCACATCGGCGTAACATTCCAGCGAACGCACCGTATCCGGCAGCGATTCGCCCTTAGAGACTGAAGAATAGCGCACCTCATTGATCGGGATGACGCTGCCGCCGAGGCGTTCCATCGCCGAAGTGAAGGACGAAGAGGTGCGGGTGGAAGGCTCATAGAACAGGTTGGCAAGGATCTTGCCCTTCAACAGGTCGAAGGCACCCAGGCGACGCACCATACCAGCCATCTCATGCGCCACCTCAAAGATGTAGCGCAAATCTTCACGGTCAAACTGCTTGACGGACAAAATATCCCAACCGTAATAGGGGGCGCCTTTTTGGTCGCCGAAGGGCAAATGGGGGTTGGGCCGACGAATGGGGGGAACGTGAGGCATGACAAAACTCCTTTAGCAAACAGAATAAACGATCATCCAAAACGAATATTGCGGCCAAAGCCAGGCGAAACCAGCACCTTGCCGGCACGATAGGCCTCTTTGCCGCGCAACGTCACCGAACGAATGCGCCCTTGCACCAAAAAGCCCTCAAACGGCGTCCAACCACAGCGACTGAAGTTTTCACTGGCGCGGATTTCCCAACGCGCCTCGGTGTCCACTTCCACCCAGGTGTCGGGCTGCTTGGGCAGGGCAAAGATGCGCTGCGGATTGGTGTAGCAGCGCGCAATCACATCTTCCAGGGTCAGGCGCCCCTCCTTCACCGCCGTGAGCAAGAGCGGCAAAGCCGTCTCCAGGCCGGGGAAGCCGGGCGGCGGCTCGGGGCTATCTTTCTCGGCCAGGGTATGCGGAGCATGATCGGTTGCAAAGCAATCAATCACATCCAGGTTATCCCACAACGCCTGACGGTCGGCAGCGCTTGCCAGGCGCGGGCGCACCTCACCGCGCCCTTTGCCAAGCTTGGGCAGGTCATCTTCGCACAAGAAGAGATGGTGCGGCGTCACCTCACAGGTAACCGGCAAGCCGCGCTGCTTGGCAGCCCGAATGAGCAAAATTTCCTCACGCCGCGCCACATGACAGATATGCACCGCCCGTTCATAAAACGAAGCCAGCAAGATGGCCGCGGCAATGCTGCGCCCCTCGGCATGAATGGCAATCGGACGGTTGGCCGGCCAACGGGCAAAATGCTCCATCCAAACCGTCATATCCTCCAGGCACAACGGCCCATAGGTCTGATCGAGATACATCTTCAACCCGGCAACCTGAGGCGCCAGGCCAACGGCCAAGTCCATGTTCTCAGCCCCGGCGCCAAGATATTGAGCGTAATCGCAGCGCGCCTTGCGCCGCGCCGCCTCTAACGCCAACGTCAACGTCCCGGCATAGGTAACGGCCGGGCGGGTATTGGGCATGGCCAACACCAACGTAAAACCGCCCGCCAAAGCAGCGCAGGTGCCGCTATCCCAATCTTCTTTGTGGGTTGCCCCTGGTTCGCGCATGTGAACATGGGGGTCAATCAGTCCAGGTAAACGGATCATTGCAACTCCTCATTCAGGCACAAAAAAAGAGAGCCGAACGGCTCTCTTTTTTAACGAACAACGGAAAAAAACATCTTGGCCTGCACCCGATTTGCTTGTGGGCGCCATCCGGTCAAGAAATTCCAACGCGCTTGTCTGCACATATCGGGGCAATTGTACGCAAGAAACGCAGCCTGTCAAGGGTGAAAAGGCAAAGGATTTGTGCCAAAGAGGGTCAGCGAATGGTTGTATAATGGAGCTATTCTCTGAGGAGCAACGAATCATGGAAAACAAAGACATTCAACGCTATCTGGAAAACTGGCGCGATGAACGCAACAGCGCCGCCATCTATCAGGCCTTATCACAGCACGAAAAAGATGAACGCATTGCCAGCGTGTATCAGCGCATGGCAGAAACCGAACTGCGACACGCCGAAAAATGGGCAAAATACATCACGGAAGCGGGCGGTCAGCTGCCCGAATTTCGCCCAGCGGCGCGCACGCGCATTCTGATCGCCCTGGCAACCCGTTTTGGCCCGGCTTTGGTGCTACCCGGCATTCAGGCAATGGAAAAGAACGGCTCGGCCAGTTACCGGGCACAGCCAGAAGCAAGCGGCATGGCCCGGCAAGAAACGACACACGCCCTGTTGCTGCGCCAAATTCAAAACAGCGTGCGCGGCGGCATGCAAGGCAGCGACCTGGCCCAAATGGAAGGGCGACATCGCTCGAGCGGCGGCAATGCCCTGCGCGCCGCCGTGCTGGGCGCCAACGATGGCCTCGTCTCCAACCTCAGCCTGGTGATGGGCGTAGCCGGCGCCAGCCTGGATGGGCGCGCCATCCTGATTACCGGCCTGGCCGGTTTGCTGGCCGGTGCCTGCTCCATGGCCCTGGGGGAATGGCTATCGGTGCAAAGCTCACGCGAACTGTATGGGCATCAGATTGCGGTGGAGGGCGAAGAGATTGAACAATCGCCCGAGGAAGAAGCGCAAGAACTGGCCCTCATTTACGAGGCACGCGGCGTGGAACCTGAGCAAGCGCTCAGCCTGGCACGCCAAATCTTGAACAACAAAGAGTCGGCCTTGCAAACCATGGCGCGCGAAGAGCTAGGCGTAGACCCCGAGGAACTGGGCGGCTCCGCCTGGGAAGCAGCCCTGACCTCCTTCTTCCTGTTCGCCATTGGTGCCATCCTGCCCGTGCTGCCGTTCTTCTTCATCAGTGGCACGACCGCCGTCTTGCTCAGCATCGGCCTGAGCGTGCTGGGCCTGTTTGGCTTGGGAGCAGCCATCACCCTCTTCACCGGGCGCAGCGTGCTCAGCTCCGGCATGCGCATGGTGTTGTTTGGCCTGCTGGCTGCCGCAGTCACCTTTGGCATCGGCAAACTGATCGGCGTGAGCGTTGCCGGGTAGGAAACTACCGCCACGCCTGAACAGCTGCCCCGGGTTTCATCTTTCCACACAGCAGCATGACCGATTGCATTCTTGCAATTGCCAAAATATGATACACTATCTTCAAGTCAAATGATCACAGGAGAGTTCTGATGGACAACCAATTTTCCAACCAACCGCCACAGTATTATGCCCCCGTGCCCCAAAATAGCACCATGGCCATCGTCAGCCTCATTTCAGGCATTGCCGCATGGGTCATTTTGCCCTTTCTGGGCGCAATCGCAGCAGTCATCACCGGTCACATGGCCAAGAAAGAAATTCGCGAGAGCAACGGCATGAAGACCGGCAATGGCCTGGCAACCGCCGGGTTGATTTTGGGCTACGCACAGTTGGCAATCACCGTATGCAGCGTGTGCGTCATCATCCTCCTGGCCGTGCTCGCCCCAGCAACAGGAAGTGTTTTCTCTAACATCATCGAGAACTCGCAATAAACCTTGACGATCGGGCAGGTTTGCGGTATATTAAAGCTCGCTCGATGCGTGCCCTCGTAGCGCAATTGGACAGAGCGTTTGCTTGCGGAGCAAAAGGTTGCAGATTCGAATTCTGCCGAGGGCACCTTTTCTTTTGGGCGACCTTATGGGTCGCCCATGCGTTTTAAGCGCTAAGCGCATCTTGAGGTTGCCGATCCCCCATTGAGGGGGCGGCGTCGAATTCTGCCGAGGGCACCTTTTCTTTTGGGCGACCTTATGGGTCGCCCATGCGTTTTAAGCGCTAAGCGCATCTTGAGGTTGCCGATCCCCCATTGAGGGGGCGGCTTTGCTTGGGGCGGCAGGGCAATCAGTTTTCGCGGTCTTTTTTCCAGCGCGACGGGTTGTTTCGAATATATGCAGCAATGCGCCGCCATTCTTCTTCGTTGCGCACAATGTGTTCATAATAATTGCGCTGCCAGACGGACGCGCCGGGTGTGCCGCGTTGTTGGTTAATTCGTTTGGTGACGGCCGATTTAAACGAACCCACGATGGATGAAACGGATTGACGTTGTGGCCCGCGCGCCGGTAGGGGCGACGCATGCGTCGCCCCTACGTGCGTCGTCCCCATATTCGTCATCCCCATATTCGTCATCCCCACATTCGTCATCCCCATATTCGTCGTCCCCATATTCGTCATCCCCACATTCGTCGTCCCCATATTTGTCGTCCCCACGTGCGTCGCCCCCACATTCGTCGCCCCGGATGGATTCACCAACACGATAATGCCATGAACATGATTCGGCATGACCACAAATTCATCCAATACCGCATTCGGAAAATGCGCCGGGATTTCAACCCAACATTCCCGCACAATTTGCCCCCATTCATTCAATTGCATTTTCCCGTCTATAATCGAACCGAACAGGCTAACGCGATCCTGCGTGACAATGGTGATGAAATACGCCCCCGATTGCGAGTAATCATACCCGGCAAGGCGAATGCTACGGCGGTGATGAACAGGCAAGTTATCCGGCATGTTGCATACCAACAGACAAAACTTGCTGTCCTATTTGCCTAGCACTTGCGCAAGCAAATCTACTGCCAAACCACGTACAAGTTTATCGTGTAGGAATTGATTCTGGTAACTGCGCAAACAACTATAACAACTTGTATCTGGCTTACATCCTTCACAATAAGCTGAGCGTTGGTAAGCGCGCTCCAACGCCAATCGCAGATTATTGCTAATCATTTCAACATAACCAGCCCCGCCCGGCGTTGTATCATAGAACAGGAATGATGGGTTGTTGTCATGCCAAAAGACAAGCCCATCTACATTCTCGCGCGGAATCTCAAGCGCGTCACAGGCCCCATTCAAGATAGCATAAAGCAGAGAGTATGTAGCATTCTCATCACGTATTGAAGTTTCCAGCCTCAGTTGAAGAACATCGGTCATAAAATGATACCCTAAGCGATAGGTCATTAATGTTCCTGAGCAGTCGGTATCATTGATTGGGTTTTTATGCTTTCTGGGAGGATTAGATAATTTTCCGCCTTGATACCCAATCACATCTGCCCAGCCACAAGTCAAACAAACGTTAAATCCTGCTCCGTACCCATTGTTGACCAGACCTAAATGCGCGTTACGGGCATAGCCCTTCAGAACCCGAACACCGGCATTGAAATCTGGCACAGGCGTAACATCAGTCGGGTCAAAGAGAGAAGGATTGTCAGGGATACTATAATTAGCAAGATAAATTTGGCTGGCATAGATGCGTTCCGGAGGATTTTCTCCAGGGGCATCGGTGTTTTTGTCTGCAACAAACCCGTGTTCCGGCACAATATATACACCACTGTCCTTCAACACTTTCTGCCCACAAATGCATTCTGAAATTAGACTTGTTCCCGGAAGGATATTGATTCGATTACAGTGTTTACAAATCGCATAGCGATATGGCACTGGTGAGCGCCCTGGCAAAAGCTTAATGCCTCGGCTATACCAAATTTTGCCAGCAGCCACGACTTGACCACCGGGTGCAAATTCAGAGATAGCACGCCCGAGATCACGATCCAGTTCAATATCTTTTGCATCTGCAATTTTAAGATGATCGGTTTGTAAAGAAACAGATTCAGTGGGGAAGCCATACTTTGGGAGCACGTTCTTTGAACCAAGGTAACCTAGCAAATCTCGTTTGCGAATGGTCTTTTGTACTTCCTGACATTGCTTTGCGAAATCATAGTTTGGCTTTGATTTACTTTTTTCCTCTTCTTCCAATTTTCTGAACTCACCAAGTTCGCCAAGAATGATTTGAGCAGCCTTATTTAAGACAGCCTCTTCAGAATCAATCAATTGGGTTAACCAACCCCATTGTTTAATTTGTAATCGCTCTATCAGATCCAGATCTTCCGTAGGGACAATGCGCTCTAGAGCAGCCTGTAGCTCTGGTGGACGAGTAGACAGATAAGCCTTGAACAAAGCCACACCATCGCGTGTTATATCTTCTGGAGCAAAAAAATCGCCAGTGCTTCTATATTCATAATTGTGCTGCTCTTTAGCCCAGCGCAGAAAAGCAGCAAAAGCTATCGAGTGCAGATGACGACGGATAATTTTTTCATTTTTGAGTGGCACAATCGGCGTGCGGACGACACCAGCTATCATGCGCTCTGGTTCAGCGTAAAACGTTAAATCATGCTGCCGACGTTGGGCAAAGGTAACAACCATCGCCACACTATCGCTGCGTCGGCCAGCACGCCCAGCGCGTTGGATGTAATTTGCAGTGCTAGGGGGCATGTTGCGCAACAAGACGGCGTTCAGGTCACCAACGTCCACGCCCATTTCAAAAGTAGTAGAACAGCTTAGCGTATTGACCTTGCCTGTAATGAAGTCTTTTTGAATTTCTGCTGCCCGGGTAGAGGTCCACTGCGCCGTATGTTCCATAGCATTCATAAAGAGCGGCTCTTCCTTTTGATACTGATAACGGTAAAGATTATCTTGAACTACGTGAGCCTGTTCTTTCAATGGATGAAGTGTTCCCCGACAGCCATAAGTGGGACACACCCCACCCACATTGAATGCGCTCAAATTCTGACAGGTATCACAAACCCACCAAGAATCAAGGTCACTTAAGGTAGGAATCACTTCCCATAAATCATGGCGCAGGCGATAGACTGTTCCCACCCCGTCTTTGGTTTGTGACTTTAACCATAAAGGCTTTGATTCGCTGACAAGGTAAAGCCACAAATCACTAAGTAGTCTTCCGGCCTGTTCAAGGGTTTCTAGCGATGGCGTTCGTTCACCCTTTTTCTTTGCCAACAAACGCGTTAGGTAATCCCGCCGGCTATTATTGTAATTCTCAGAAGGTAGCCAACTATAAACGCCAAATTTTGCCTGACTATCTGCTTGGCTTTGACGGACATAGAATTCACGCGCACGAGGCAAAAATTCATTTCTAGAATCTTCATTATCCAGCAAATGAACATTTTTATCTTCAAGCAAATATGAAACCGCACCCTGACGCCTTAATGTGTTGAGCAAAATAGAAAGCACATGGTAAGCCTCTTCAGGCGAAAGATTCCATGGAGCAGCGAGCAATTGTTGAGGTGGCTGCCAGGATGGCAATCGTAACGGACGGAAATAGAGCAGCCCCACGCCCTCCAGTCCAATGCGTTTATCCAGTCCACTAAACTCAAGCATCAGCCAAGTTGCAACCGGTAATTCCTTTTTGAGCTGACCATCCTCTTCTACAAACACGCCATTCTCTTTCGCACAGGTCAGCAAAAAAGACATCCAATCTGAAAAGCGAAGCGGTTCATCGCCGGAAAGATTTTCGAGTGACTTGATCATCAACCGACGGCGCAATTGACGCTGCTGTGCGCGCTGCAAATATGGTGCAAAGAAGGCCGCTCGTTGACGATTATCGGTAAAAACCAGCAATTTGCGCCCTCCACCAGGATTGCCGCTTTCCTTCGTGCCCTGTTTAGCTTTTGGTACATCTCGGTAGAGCGTGCCCGCCAGCACACTTACCGGGGCATCTTGTCCAGTGAGAAATCGGTAAATCACGCCACCCTTTGTGTAGGTAGAGCAAGAAACACAACGTTCCAAGGTGTGCTTTTTACCCATCACCACACGCGAGACGCGAATCGGCAGCACCCCACATAGGCAACCGGTATCTCCCGGGGTTGAAATTGCTCCACACCGTGGACAAATCAGCGCAGCTTCGGTCTTTTGATCCTGGTCTTCGCCCGCCGAAGCTTTATTTTCAATGAGCACGTCTTCGTCGGCGTTGACTGCTTCGAGCGAGTCAAGCACAAGATAAGTCAACTTGCGCGCTTCCTGTACATTGTCATAGATAACACTGTTCTGGACGAAATATTTTAGGGCGTCATTACAAGGATTGTCCGTTGAGAATTGGGTTTTGGGTAATTGATCCCCAGGTCGTTCGTCTCCTATCAAATAGCTGATACCACAGCGGGTACAGTTTGCTAACTCAAAGACGCGGCTACCACAATGTTCACAGAATTTTTGGCGGTTAAGAAAAAGCCAGGGCTTGCCTTCTTGCTTGTGGGCAGGATGTTCTTTATTTAAGCAAACAAAAGCACCCTCCAAAGCTCGAACGAATAGATGATAACGCGCTGGTAACAGCGGCAAAGTATCTTCAGCTTCTCGAGCCAAAATGGCTATTGAAACCAGGTTTGCCAGGGCTTGCTGGGCCACATCTGCATCAAACCTATCAAAAATTCGGCTAGCAGCCTTATCTAAAGGAAGAGGGGCTTTGAGCAGCTCCTTCCGCAAGCGGTGAACATTCTCATCACCGCTAAGTAATTCATACAAGAAACGAGGTACAGATGTTCGTCCAATTGTTGACAATCGGGAAGGATCAATACCTGGTAAGGAATTTGGCCACAAGATGGATTGGTTGTTCCGATAGGCCTCTACCAACTTTTCAAGATCTTGATAAAGTTCCGGCGTTCCACATCCCCACGCTGTAGCAAGACCGCTTTCTGGCTCACGTTTGCTGAAAACGACATCTTCAGGTGCAAAATCGAGTGCAAAGAGTTTGGAAGCGAATTGTGCGATTTTTGTGCGGGTTTCAACACTATCCTCACCAAGCGTGGCACTTGCTGCAATCGCCTGTAATTTCTTTTGTCCTCCACGCGTCACTCTGTCTTGCAAACGACGTAAGAGCATAGCAATCTCAGTCGCTTGTGCGCCATCATAGGCATGAGTCTCATCTAGCACAATGAATCGCCAATGCTTGCCCGTCTCACCATCAAACAAGGCAGTATCTTCCGGGCGTAAGAGCAAGTATTCAAGCATGGCATAATTGGTCAGCAAGATGTGGGGCGGTGTCTTTTGCATTTGAATCCGACCAATTAATTCATTTTCCATTGGCTCTTGGCCATGAATTTGTGTGTAAAACTCTAAAGCTTCTTCATATGCATATTTGGTATCTCCTATATAGCGGCCAAAGGTAATTTGGCTGAAGTTTGCCAAATAGCCGCGCAGACGTTCCATCTGATCATTGGCAAGGGCATTCATCGGATAGAGAAGCAAAGCACGCACGCCAGGTTGCTCCAGCGTCCCAGTTTCAGCCTCGCGAATTAACGCATCAAGAATAGGGACAAGAAAGGCTTCCGTTTTGCCGCTACCTGTACCTGTCGTAATGACCAGGTTGTGTCCCTGCTGCACCTTGCGAATAGATTGCTCCTGATGCCAATACAACGGACGATCAAGGCGCAACCCGCCCTGCCTGTGACAAAACACTGTAAATTGCGATGAAAGGACGTTTTCGTTGATCAAGTCCTGAATCGTCTGTCCCACTGTGAAGGGGGGAATAAGTTCAAGATAAGGCCCTTTGGTAAGCATATTTTCAGCTTCAAGAGCCTGGCTGAATTGTGCGCGCAAATGCTCGTTTTGAAACGGCTTAATGGTTTTAAGATAACGAATATATGCCTCACGCAGGCGACGAGCAGTTTGGATAGGGTGAATGGCCATTTGATCAATCTCCTTTGGTGTCAAACTGATTTACAGGAGGATTAACACGATAAACCGGGATAACTTTGAGTTCAAAGCAACTAGGGACCGGAGAAATGTTGCTACAACCGCAGCTAGCTTGATGGCTCTGCCAGGTGGAACGGGTTTGCTCTCCTCCTAGAGCAACAAATCGTCCACATGCACAACGATTTGCTCCATTGCGGTCTATCAATGTTATCTCACAACGTTCCAGGTCAATTTTCACGCTTTGATTCGGCCAATGCAGCAACTCGACGTACAGGACGGGTTTTTGCTCATCTGGCAAAAAGTAATTCTCATCTTGTTTACCACATATTTTGGTAATTTTTCCCCAACCAGCATCAAACAACACATAGTAACCCTCTTTGACCAGATATTCGGGCAGATCCAGCTGGCGTAATAGCCGCGTTCGCAATGGCGAGGACGACACATTTTTAAACAAATAACGTGCAAAGTCAGGATTATTTTTCAGCAAATCAGTAGCACCGGCTTCCGAAATATACCTTTGCTCCACAAATTCCCAAAAAGGCTGGCAAGATCCCCCAATATCAGACTTAAGCAACCAGTTCCAGCAATGCAAAATTACCTTTGGATTGCGAGACAAAACAAGCACTTGGCGAAGAACTTCAGGCTGAGGTTTACGAATCTCAAGAATATTTTCCAAATACCTCTGAACAAAGTCTGCTGGATACCCTTGTTCTTGCAGTCGCTTAATAGTTTCTTTACGGAACATATATATTAAAAAGGCAAGTTGATTCTGTTTACTATCATATTTTCCCAACCAGCGTGCGAGGGCCTCTAGGTGAAGCAGATTAGCCTCGCTCCAGTGCTGCAGGCACCACTGTAACTCTACCTGCATGGCCTTACTTCGATTTTGAGTATGATAAATGCACAATTTTTCGAAATGCAAAACAAAAGCACGAGCAGGGTTGGCGCTCTTCAAATCCTCGTTGATTTGCAACAACCGATCGCATGACGTAATCATTTCAATTTTGATTGCATTTTCGGGTGGAAAAGACGACGGTTTGTTTTCAGAAGGAGAAGCCACCAGAAACTGTCCCATATAGAGAGAAGGGGGCAAAGCGCCTTCTTCCTCAGGAATGTCATACATCCACCAATCCTCAGCATCAACAATATCGCTCGCTGGAGCATCATCCGGCAGACAAAGTTCAATCGGGTCGGCCCACGGCTGCCAACATGACCACAAACGCAGTCGGCGGTGACGCACAGGGCAAGGTTCATACCAATGCAAACGGTAACGCCCCTCGGCAGATTCCAAATAACAAATTCGGATATCAAGATCGCTCGAGAGATGTAAAACTGATAAGCAAGTATTCAAATTGCGTTCAGCATCAAGCAATTCCAACGAAAACACAAACACCGACTCTCGGGGAGTGCGCAGCGTGTCAAAAAATGCCGAAAGGTCAAATTCCAGCCATTGACCAGTCAGGGAATGGCTGTTGGATGTCTGCAAAGGCTGATTGTTGCCCGGAACCATCAGGTGCAAAGCGACCCACAGCTTTTTTCGCACTTCGGCAAACGGAAGTTCCACTCGCAAACGCGGGCGGTGAGAGACCAAATCAGCTTGTAATAGTTTTGCCAATGGAAGCGAAATCGGTTGATGCCTCCATTCGAACACAGCACCTTTTTCCAGGTTAAGTGCCCAGCGCAAACGCGGAGCCAAAACGCGCAAAGGAATCTGTATCGTTTCGGAATGTGCCGCTATTTGAACGCATAAGTCAGCTTGAGAAGCATTTGCGGGGATGGTGACCTTGATGCATTTGCCCTGTTTTGCAACCTCCAACCGGGTTTCATCTTCTGCCACAAGGCGAGCAGATTCAGGCAAGTCAATCGTAAAAACAATTTCTTGCGCACCCTGATCCTGATGCGGAAGATAGTAAGGCTGCAAGTCGTGTACGCTCAGACCAGTGCAAACACAAAACGGCAATTCAAAGGAACGTTTGTGATATTGGACAATCAGGTGATATGTCCCCCAAGCAGATTTTTCAAGCCATGGAGCAAGTGAAAGCAAGGCTTTTGAGTTCTCAATTGTATAAAGCAGTTCGTTTGCTTTACCCTGCCACTTTCCTTGCGGAGCGGCAGCGTAACATGACTCCAATTGCAAAGACGAATCTTTAAGTTCATCCGGATTGCGCAGTGGTATACAAAGATACGGTGCGGTAGTATAAAGCGGCCTCTCATCCACGTGCATCACTTGAGGCGACAAGTCGGAAGGCAACAGAAATGGTTCAAATGATTGCGAGACAAGAAACGGCGGACAGATATCCTGTCCATCACGCTGCAAATGTAGCAAGCGGACATGGCTTAAATCCCACGCTGCAGCCTGCCATGACTCCCAGGGATATGCAAACGGCGGCAAGGTTTGTTGTAACTTAGCCTCCCCATCAAAAATAATTTCAGCATCTGCCGGGAAAAGCAACCACACAAGCCGGGTGGGCAGAGTGGAAGTGAGGGGAATCAGGCGTTGATCTTCATAGCCAAACACCAACAAAGGTGGATGACCAGTCTGAGGCAGCAAATGTATGGGATAATTACCAATCGGCTCTTCTCCACCCTGGACAAACAATCCAGCTTTCGCTGTTTCAATCGGTTCTTCCAAAGCCCATTCAACTTCATCCAACATCCAACCCGATCCCAGCTGACGCGCCCTCAAACGATTTTGTTGGGCATAAACCTTGCCAGTGTTATCTGGGGCATAGATTTTAGCCTCGTAATACTGCCCGGGCTGTTGAAGTCCGATGAGCTGAGGAGGCAAGACAATGCGAAACCCCGGACCATAAGGATCAAAATAGATCCGCGGACGCAAACGACGCTGAGAAGACGTGCTTTGTTGTTCACTCTGAAAGTTCTCAAAAGCCTGAACGACATAAGGCCTCAACCCCAATTCTTGTGGCGCAGGCAAGGGCTCACCTTTCTTTACCTGACGCGCCATGCAACGGCATTTGGCAAAAAACTTAAGTCCTTTTTCGGGCACTTGTTGAAAGAAATGGCGCACAACGTCATCCACAAAATATTCGGCTTCAGATCTTTGCAGTAGTTGATTGAGCGCATTTTGATCATCCATGCCATCAAAGGGCGCTTTTTCTACAGAAGGCAAAAGGATATATTCAAAAAAATCATACAGCGAGTAAGCCGGAATACCACCGTGTAAACGAATTGGCGTGACATACTGATGGCCTGAAACGTCACGAAACGGTCGCAAATTGGGATATTTTTGAATAATCTCTCTAAAAACCCGCCCCCAGTAAGTGGGTTCAGCATGTAATTGCGCATTTGGAATACCTAGATCTTGTTTTACCTTATCCCAAAACCCTCGATCCTCATTAAATCCAGCCTTGAATGCCAGATAGGTGACAAACACAGCCGGATATTCTTCCCCAAAGCGATGAGTTGCATCAGTAAGGCTATGCTGTTGGATAAACTGTTTCATTGCACGCTCAAGTTCGGCGTGCTGATCCCGACCCAACGGGATTTCGCCAAGCAATTCAATTTTGGAGAGATGTGGACGAAGATACTTTTCCCAATCCTCAAGGTTCATCGCATTTCTCCCGCGGTTCAAGAATTCCAGGCAGAATCACGTTTTCAGGCATCGAGCCCTGTACCATGCGCAATAATTGGATTATCAATGCGCAACCGCGGATTAGAGGGTGATCATCCCCCAAGAAAACATCTCCGTCTTTTAACAAGGTTTCTTCCTCACAATCTTAATGCTACTATGTGATTTGAGCATTCATTAAATACCAACTTTTGTTATTAAGCAATTCTGGAAAAACTGAATAAGAACACCCAAACCCTTTTGATGCACTCCACAACCGCATTGACTCGTTCAGCGGCAGGATGATAGTTTAAGCATACAAGAAAAGCCCCATTTTGTCAAAGAGCCGCGCCCCCACCAATCCCCATCGTCAGCGAGCCGGGGCTGTCGCCAACTTCTGATACAATACTTTCATCCATCCTTTTCTATGCGAGGCAAGCATGAACCTTCTTTTGGCACTTGCGCCGGTTGTGGTCATCTTGTTGCTGCTGACCCTGCGCCGCATGGCAGCAGACCTGGCCGGGGCGATTGGCTGGGTGCTGACCCTGCTGATTGTCTGGCTCTATTTTCGCACCCCCTTGCTGATTGCGCTGCAAGTCAGCCTGGCCGGGGTTGTTGCTTCCCTGCCCATCGCCCTGATGGTTGTCACCTCCATCTTTCAGATTACGCTGATGCAAGAGACAGGCGCCATCCGGCGCATTGTGGCACTGATCAAGACCATTTCGCCGCGCGATCAGATCGTTCAAATCATGATCATCAACGTCGGCATCGGCACGCTGCTCGCCGCCATGGGCGCAACGCCGGTCTCCATCCTGCCGCCGATCATGCTTGCCCTGGGCTATTCCTCGCTGGTTGCCATTGCCCTGCCGGCCATCGGCTATGATGCGCTCTGCACCTACGCCCTGCTCGGTGTGCCGGTTGTGGTCTTTTCCAACTTTGTCGGTCAGCCGGTCAACGAAGTGGGGCACTACTTTGCCCGCTACATGCCCGTCATCAGCACCTGCATTGCCCTCGGCATGTTGTGGATTGTGGGGGGCTGGAAGCTGCTATGGAAAGGGTTGCTGCCGGCCCTGCTCACAGGTCTGACAGCCGGCGGCATTGCCATCGGCATGAATGCCCTTGGCCTGGTCACGCTGACCGGCATCGCCGCCGGTTTGGGGGTTGTGTTGGTCATGCTTGCCTACCTCAAACTTTCCGGCAAACCGCTGCGCGACCCGGCCATCCTGACAGACAGCGATCAGCAAGCCATGCGCAGCATGTCGCTTGGACGGGCCCTCTCCCCCTGGATGATTTTGATCGCCTTCTCGTTATTGGTCAATGCGCCCTTTTTGCCCTTCTTCAAGCTAACCTTCAGCACCTGGGCCATGCCGCTGGAGATCATCCCCGGCGCGCCCGAAAAGCTGCGCCTGTTCTGGCAGGCCTATTTTTGGATTCTGATCAGCAGCTTGTTGGCCCTGCCGTTCCTCCGCCCCGGACGCGCCATATGGCGCGTCACCCTGCAAAAATGGTCACGGCGCTGCCTGCGTCCCGCCCTGGCGGCGGCCATCTTCTTCGCCATTGCCTTTCTTTTCAACCATTCCGGCAAGGGCAGCGACTGGCTGCTGACAGACCCAAGCCGCAACATGGTGCAAGTCATTGCTGCGGCTTCGGCACAGGCGTTCGGGCGCGGCTACCCGTTGGTTGCGCCCTTCCTCGGCCTTCTGGCGGGCTTCATCAGCGGCTCCGAGGCTTCGGCCATTGCCATGTGGACGGGCATCAACCTTTCCACCGCCGAAAAGATCGGTGCGCTGGGGCTGCTCATCGCCGCCTCAGGCGGCATTGGCGGCGGCTTGGCCAGCGTCATCTCCCCGGCCAAGCTGCAAAACGCCGCCGCGACGATTGACCGCATCGGCGACGAAGGCCGCGTCATCCCGATGGCCTTCGTCATCTCGCTGGTCATCACTGCCGTATGCGCCGTGATGACCCTGCTCTGGGCCTTCTAACCCGCCGCAACCGGCAGCGCGGCCAGGCAAATCAGCAATGCGGCCACAAACAGCCCCCGCCCAAGCCAACGTTGCCATGGGCTGACAACAAACAGGTTCTCCTCGACCAGGAAGACAAGGCGCGAGGCCAAATAGAGCATGGAAAACATCACCCCGGCCCCCAAATAGCCCAAGGCCCTTGCATTCGCTTCAATTGGCGGCACAGTCGCCGCCAGATAATCCCACGTGCTGGTGAAACCGGTTGCCGCACCCAGCAACAGAAGCAGCTCTGCCACCATTTCCAACAGCCCGCTGAACGGCCAACGCTGTAACATGCTTTGCAGCCCTGGCCACCTGGGAGGCCGATAGCTCGTCGGCTGATAAATGAGCTTCAGGATCGTACCCTCCTTGAGGATCATCAAAAAGAACAGGGCCAAAAGCAACCCCCCGCCCTCGTTCTGCTGCACACGATAGCCAAAGACGATGCAAATCGTCATCAGCAGCAGAAAGACATACAAAAACCGGAACAGGCCCGTTGCCCCCAAGAGCAGCAGATTTGCGATCGGCAGCGCGGCCCCATGGCTGGGTCGCCGCGCAAGACAGGCAAATTTGATTTGCGCCCCCACCCATTCCACCCCCTGTGCCGCAATCAGCATCAGCCCCATCGGCACATCTGCGGCGCCATAGGCAGTGGCGAACAGCTCCTTGCGCAACAGCACCGGGTGAAGCCACTGCAAATAAGCCAGGAATAATACTGCCGACCACACGCTGCGCCAACGATAGGCCCAGCCAACGATCAGGGCACCCATTCTCCTATCTCGCTCCAGGCATAAGAAAGGTGCGACGCCAACGGGTCTTTCAGTTTGCGGCGCACGCGACGATGCACCCACTCCAACAGCGCCAGGCCGCCCAGCTCATTCAAGCGTTTGCCAATCTCACGGGCGCGCACATGCCGGCATTGCGCATTGAAAGGCGAGCCCGGACGCTCAGACAGAAAATCATCCTTGTGTCCAATCTCGATCAGCTCCTGCAACAAGCGCTGCACCTCGCCGCGCGCCGCCGGCGCGCAAGGTGCAGCACCGAAGAAATCTTCCAAAATACCCATCGCGACCTCCATCAACAATTACAGATAAAAAATTGTATCACACGCTTGCAAATTTATGCTACAAATAAGTCATGCGCTGGATTTATCTTTCCCCTCATTTGGATGATGTCGTCCTCTCGTGCGGCGCCATCGTCTGGCAACAAGTGCAAGCCGGGCACAAAGTGGAGATTTGGAGCATCTTCGCCGGAGATCCCCCCGAAGGCGACTTGCCGCCCTTTGCCCTGACCCTGCACGAACGTTGGCAAACCGGCCCGCAGGCTTATGCCGTGCGCCGTGCGGAAGACCGCGCCGCCTGTGCCGTGTTGGGTGCGCAGGCGCGTCACCTGCACTTTGCCGATTGCATCTACCGTCGCCTGCCCTCCGGCGAGCCGCTGATTGCCGAAAACGAGCAGCTGTTTGCCCCGCTGCACGCGCAAGAAGCGCCGTTGCTGCAAGAAATCAGCGATTTGCTTGCCGCCTATCTGCCGCGCAACGCCATGCTGATCAGCCCGCTTTCCATTGGCGGGCATGTAGACCATCGCCTGGTGCGCGCCGCCGCCGAGCGCCTCGGTCGTCGCCTGGGCTACTATGCCGATTATCCCTACGCCATCACCCGCCCCACACAAGTCGGTTCCCAAGCCGCCGGGCGAGCACGTCATTTTCCCCTGCCCCCGCCCGCCCTACAGGCCTGGATGGATGCCATTGCCTGTCACGTCAGTCAGCTAAGCACCTTTTGGCCAAGTGAAGCAGCCATGCGGCAAGAACTGCAAGCCTACGCTGCCCAAGGCGGAGGACAAACGCTTTGGTTTCAACCCTGCCAAAGAACTATTTACAAAAATCATCATCAAAACTCCCCTTAAAAAGCCCTTTTCTTTAACATTTTAAGGTATAATGAAATGACATAGACATCATGTTAGCAGTCTCCAGGAATTCCCCGAAACGCACCATCTCAATGAACGAAGTGATCCATGAAAACAAAAATTTTGCTCATTGAAGGAAAGCACTCTGATCACCCTTCTTTTGTCAGCGGTCTGACCAAGAAGGGTTTTCAGGTGGAAAGCGTTCCCAACGGGAATGCGGCCCTCAAACGCATTCACGAAGCGCATCCGCACCTGCTGATTGTAGATGCGGCTTCGTTGCGCACAAGCGGCACGCGCATCTGTCAGGCGCTGCGGCGCGCTGCGCCGGGCATTCCGCTGCTTGTCATCCTTGAAGAAGCCGCTCTGGAAGATAAAAAGCTCCAGGCGGATGCTGTCTTGCACCTGCCGTTCACCCTGCAAAAATTGGTCAACCGCATTCAACCATTCCTGCCCACCGCTCCGACCAACCTGTTGCAGGCCGGGCCGATCCAACTGGATATCCAAAACCATGTTGTGCGCTGCTACAACCGCCAAACACGCCTGACGCCGCGGCTGATGACCTTGTTGCGCATGTTGATGGAACACCCTGGCGAGGTGATCGAGCGCGAAAAACTCTTCCGCGAAGCCTGGCAAACCACCTACGCCGGCGATATGCGCACCCTGGATGTACACATCAGCTGGTTGCGCCAGGCCATCGAAGAAGACCCGCGCAACCCGCGCCTGATCAAAACATTGCGCGGCCAGGGCTACCGCTTGGATGTTGAAAACTTTGATACGCCAACGCAGCCATTGGTGACGCAAGAAAGCACAGAAATCACCCAGGTTCTATAAAAAAAGCAGGGCTGCCTCATTCGGCAGCCCTGTTGCTTACCCAAACTTGCCTGGCCAGGAATGGCCGGTTTAGCCGAAGCCCAACCCCTTGACCAGCGCCAGCAGCAAGCCGCCGGCAATCACCGAGCCAAGCTGCCCAGCCGTGTTCGAGCCCATGGCGTGCATCAGAATAAAGTTGCTGAAATCTTCATCCTGTGCCATCTTGGCAGAGATGCGCCCGGCCATCGGGAAGGCGCTGATGCCGCACGCACCAATCAGCGGGTTGATCTTGTAGCCCGAAATGAAGCACATCAGCTTGCCAAACAGCAGCCCGGCAACCGTATCAATCACAAACGCCAGCAGGCCCAGCCCCAAAATCTTCAGCGTATCCCACTGTAAGCCTATCGCCGGGTCGAACAAGAATTTGCTCGCCGTCATGGTTGCGCCAACCGAAAGCCCCAAGAAGAGGGTGGAAATGTTGATGATTTCGTTCTGAACGGCCTTGTTCAACCGATCCACCACACCGCTTTCCTTGATCAGGTTGCCCAGCATCAACGAGGCAATCAGCGGGGCAGCATCGGGTGCCACCAGGCTAACGACAATGGTAACAATCACCGGGAAGAGCACCACCGCCAAATGCGGCACCGGAATGGGCGAATAATCCATGCGCACCAGGCGCTCGCGGCGCGTCGTCAGCAGCTTCATGATCGGCGGTTGGATAATGGGCACCAGGCTCATGTAGGAATAGGCCGCCACAGCCACCGGTCCCAACATATCGGGGGCAAGTTTGGTGGTGACGAAGATTGCCGTCGGGCCGTCAATGGCGCCAATCACACCAATCGAGGCAGCCTGATTCATATTGAAGCCCAGCCACAGCGCCAGCAGCAGCGTGCCATAAATGCCAAACTGACCCGCAGCGCCCAACAACACCATCTTCGGCTGCGAAAGCAACGGGCGGAAGTCAATCATTGCGCCCACGCCAACAAAGATGAGCAGCGGGAAGAGCTCAGTCTTGATGCCAGCACGGTAAATGATATTCATCCAGTTGTCTTGCAACTCCGCCGGAATGCCATCCCCAGCCGGCATGCCGATATTGGCAAAAATACAACCAATGCCAATCGGCAGCAACAAGACCGGTTCAATTTCTTTCTTGACCGCCAGCCAAATCAGCACACAGCCCACCAGCAGCATCACCCCGTTGGCCCAGGTGAAGGCCGATAAGCCTTTGGTGAGAAACATCAACACATTGGAGAAGTCCATTGCATCTCCTTGGGGTTAATCTTTGAACTCGACCAACGGCTGTCCATGCCGGACAGTATCACCGGCGCTGATCAACACAGAAGCAATGACGCCCTCACGCGAAGCGCGAATGATGTTCTTCATCTTCATTGCTTCCAGAATACACAGCTCCTGACCGTGCTTGACGGCATCACCGGGCTTGACCGCCACGCTGATAATCACGCCGGGGATGGGCGCGGTGACGGCCTTGCTGACATCTGCGACCACTGCGGGGGTCTCGGCACTCGTGGCCGCCACCGGGGGCGTCACAGACGCACAGCCAGGAAGCGACGCAGCAACGGGCGCTTCATCCGCCTCGGGCCAAACAGCAAACGTCTCGCCTTCGATCGTCGCAAGCACCGGGCGAGCAGACAGGTCGGCTACCTCAACTTCAAAAATTTGGTCTTCAATCTTGACGCGTATTTTCATCAGGCACCTCGATTCTTACGAGTGAACAGGCTGGCACGATCGCCCAAGACAGCTGCACGCCCGGCAGCCTGCCAGGGACTGACAGACACCGCGGATTGCTGCGGGCGCACCTGCGCCCGTTGCCGGGCCAGGGCAACCGCAACCGCCGCGGCTGCGGCGCGGGCCTTACGGCCATCCGGCGCAGCAATTGTTTCGGCAACAGGCTCACCGGCCTCTTCTTCATCTTCTTTTTCTTTTGCACGGATCGTCTCAAGCCATGCTGCACCGCGCACCATCAGGTACATCAGCCCCCACAGCAAGATGATCATGACAAAGACCAGGCCCATGCCAATGCCGGTGATGATCAAACCAGCAACGAAATTGCTCATGACAGGCTCCTGTTAGACCGGCATATTGCCGTGCTTGCGCGGCAGGGGCTGAGCGACCTTGTTGCGCAGGGCCGCCAAGGCAGCGATGACACGTGCCCGCGTCTCGCGCGGCTCAATCACATCATCAATGTAGCCGCTGCTTGCCGCCGCATAGGGGTTGAGGAAGCGTTCGCGATATTCCTGCGTCAGGCGGGCGCGCTCAGCCACCGGGTCAGCAGCCGACTCGATTTGCTTCTTGTAAAGGATGTTGGCTGCACCTTCCGGGCCCATCACTGCAATTTCGGCGCTTGGCCAGGCAAAGGTCACATCCGTGCCCAAATACTTGCTGCTCATCACCACATACGCACCACCATAGGCCTTGCGCGTGACGATGCTCACCTTGGGCACGCTGGCCTCCGAATAGGCATACAGCACCTTAGCACCATGACGAATGATGCCGCGATGCTCCTGATTGACGCCCGGCAAGAAGCCCGGTGAATCAACAAACGTCACCAATGGAATGTTGAACGCATCGCAGAAACGCACAAAGCGGGTAATCTTATCGGCGGCATCAATATCAATCACCCCGGCCATCACACTCGGCTCCTGCGCCACAATGCCAACCGGCTGACCGGCAAGGCGCGCCAGGCCCACGATGGCATTGCAGGCAAACGCCGACTGAATTTCAAGGAAGGAACCGCGATCCACAATGTGCTGAATGGCCTCATGCATCGAATAGGGCAGGCCCGGGTCAATTGGCACCAAATGATTCAATTCTTCGTCCATGCGGTCGGGGTCATCGCTGCTCGGCACAACCGGCGGGTTATCCACCTGATTGGACGGCAAGTAAGACAACACGCGGCGCGTCAGGGACAGGGCGTCTTTCTCGCTGGGGGCGGTCAAATGCGCCAGGCCACTGATGGCAAGGTGCGTCTGCGCCCCGCCCAGGGTTTCAAAATCCACCACTTCGTGCGTCACCGACTTGATCACTTCTGGACCGGTCAGGAACATGTAAGAAGTCTTCTCGACCATGATGATCATATCGGTTAGGGCCGGGGAATAGGCTGCCCCACCGGCACATGGGCCAAGGATGACGCTAATCTGCGGGATGATGCCAGAATATTGTGCGTTGCGGCGGAAGATTTCGGCATAGCCGCCCAGGCTGCGCACGCCTTCTTGAATGCGCGCCCCGCCCGAATCGATCAGCCCCACCACGGGTGCGCCCTCGCGCACCGCCAGGTCCATCACCCGGCAAATCTTATGCGATTGCATTTCGCCCAACGCCCCACCCTGCACAGTGAAATCTTGGGCATAAACATATACCAGGCGACCCTCCACCCGACCATAGCCCGTGACAACCCCATCCCCGAGATATTTCTCAAAATCGGGGTTGAGCTCATCGTGCTGCTGAGTAACGAAAGGCTCCAATTCCTGGAAAGAACCAGGGTCGAGCAACAATTCCAGGCGTTCACGCGCCGTAGATTTGCCCTTGGCGTGCTGTTTGGCAATGCGATCTTCGCCACCGCCCAGGCGCGCCTTGGCGCGCTTTTCGCGCAGTTCAAGAATTCGGGGATCTTCTTCAGGCATACCGGTTCCTCAATTTTAGGAATGAATTCAAACAGTACGGGAAAACGTTCCCGCCCACGAAATTATACGATAAATCAGAGGATTACCCGCGTAAGAAAAGCACTCTTTTCGACTGATAAACGTCCTGACCTACTGCACAAGCGCACAAGCTCTGATTTTCGCGTATAATTCAATACAACACCCAACCTCTAAAGGAGTTTTGCATGGTCTCAAAAAAGCCGCAGGGCATGAGCACACTGGTCAATCATGTGAGCGAAGGACACAACCCGCATCATTCGCACATCACGCCCATCTACCAAACTTCCACGTTCAGCTTTCCCGATGTTGCCACGGGCGCATCCATCTTCCAGGGCGGGCCGGGCTACGTCTACACCCGCATGAACAACCCCAATCAGGTGCAGCTGGCAGAGAAATACGCCACCTTGGAAGGTATGGATCTGATTCAAGCTCAGCCTGACCGCCCGGCAAGCGAAATTGTTGGCGCACACGTCTTCAGCACCGGCATGGCCGCGGTCACCTCGGCCATTCTGGCCTGCGTCAAAAGCGGGCAGACCATCATTGCCCAAGAAGCACTCTATGGGGCTACCTACACCTTCCTGCACGACATGGCCCCGCGCTACAACATTCAGGTCGTGTGGCTGAGCAAAGTTGGCGTTGCCGATTGGGAAGCCGCATTTGCCGCTCACCCCGACGCGGTGCTTGCCTATGCCGAAACACCGGCCAACCCCACCATGGCGATTGTGGACCTGGCCGCAGTGGCAGAGATCGCTCACCGCCATGGCGCCTGGCTGATGGTGGATAATACCTTCGCCACGCCCTACTGTCAGCGTCCGTTGACCCTCGGTGCCGATGTCATCGTCCATTCCACCACCAAATACCTATCCGGTCACGGTGTGATTGTCGGCGGCACGGTCATCAGCCGGCATGTCAATTGGGTGCACAAAGATCTCTATGGCACACTGAAACTGCTCGGTGGCTCCGAAAGCCCCTTCGATGCCTGGCTGGCGAACATTGGGCTCAAAACCTTCCCGCTGCGCATGAAGCAACACTGCGAAAATGCCATTCAGGTTGCCCGCTATCTGGAAAATCACCCGGCGGTAGCAACCGTCTATTACCCCGGCCTGCCAAGCCACCCCGATTATGAAATTGCCCGCAAACAAATGCTGCACTTTGGCGGCATGATTGCCTTCGAACTCAAAGGCGGCCTGCCTGCCGGTGAGTATTTAATGAACCACGTTCAACTTGCCACCCTGGCCGTCAGCCTGGGCAATGTAGATACCCTCATTCAGCACCCGGCGAGCATGACCCACGCCGCCGTGCCGCGTCAGGCCCGCCTGGATGCCGGCATCAGCGATGGGCTGGTACGCCTCTCCGTCGGCATTGAAGATGTAGAAGACATCATCGCCGACCTCGATCAGGCCCTGGGCAGCTAAAAACCTCTTTCAGAAACCCCAGCACCGGAGGAACGTTATGTCGAAAACCAATCGCATTTTGTTCGCCTTGGCCGCACTTGTGCTCATTGCCCTGTTCCTGGGGGTGCTGGGGTACTTTTCAGGCTTCTTTTACTTCAGCGAAACTTTACCCTGCGCCGCCCCGCCCTGGGTGCAAGTAGATGGCTACGTCATGACCAATTTTTACGTCTGGTATGACAAAAACGCCAACGCCATCCAGGACGAGGGCGAGCCAGCGTTTCGCGGCGTCACCGTTCACCTGGGCACAGAAAGCAGCCGCACAAGCCAAAAAGGCGAAGCACAGGTATGGCTGTTTCGCCCCAACTGCGTCTGCAATTGCTGGAAAGACGTAAAAGCCTGGATGGATGTCCCACAAGGCTACCGCGCCACCACGCCAACAGAAGTGATGCTCTCCGAGGCCGATCAGCTCGTCACATTTGGGCTGACGCGCGCCCCCTAATGCCATGAGCGACGAGCCTTCCGCACCATCCCCGCAGCAGCCAACCGATGCGCAGCCCGCCCGCGTGTCGCTGTCGTTTGACCTGCCACCGGGGACGGTGGTGCGCGTGCAAATCAACACGCACGGCCAAAACCCGCAGGTGCAGGTTGAGCAGGTTGGGCAGGTTGGGCAAGTTTCCCAAACCGAGGCGCCCCCTGTTGTCTTCCGTCCTCTTCAACGGCTGAACAGCAGCTTGCACTGGCTGCAAAAGCACATTCGTCTCACCCCAACGTGGGCCTTGGCGCTGGCTTTGCTGATCTATGCGCTGACGCGCCTGATTGGGCTGAGCAATTTTCCCAATTATTTTTCTTGTGATGAGGCCATCAGCGCCGTATGGGCACAAAGCCTGCTGCGCGATGGACTGCGCGATACCACCACCGGCGAGCTGTTGCCAACCTTTGTCAGAAACGATGGCCAATATAGCCTGAGCGCCACCGTCTATTTGTTGCTGCTGCCCGTGCGAGTGTTGGGCACATCCATTGCGCTGGTGCGCGGCCTGACGGCCCTGCTGAGCTTGCTGATGGCCTGGTGGCTTGTGCGCATTGGGCGCGACTTTTTGCACCTGCGCCTGCCCTGGCTCAGCGTGCTGCTCCTGGCTTGCATTCCCACCTGGCTCTTGCACAGCCGCACCGGCCTCGAAGCTCCGCAAATGGTGGCCTTCTACACCGGCTTTGTGTACTACTACCTGCGCTACCGCCAAGGGCATCACCGCTCTTTGTGGGTCTCGCTTGTGCTTGGCGTGTTAACCTTTTACACCTACACGCCCGGGCAGGTCATCATGGTGTTCAGCGGGCTGATGCTGCTTGTGCTCGATGCCCGCTATCACTGGCAACAACGTCGCGTGGCTGCGCTTGGTCTTGGCATCCTCCTCTTGTCAGCCCTGCCGCTGCTGCGCTTTTGGATCTTGCACCCAACCGCCTATGCCGAGCGGATGATCATGTATGGCTCGTACCTGGCACAAACCGACCTGAGCTTCTGGCAAAAATTGCTGCGCTACCTGGGTCAATATTTTGCTGGGCTTGACCCGGCCTTTTGGTTCCTGCCCAACCCGCCCGAACACATCAAATATCGAACGGGCCCCTACCCCAGCATTCCCTGGCTCTACCTGCCGCTGATTGCACTTGGGGCGTGGCAGAGCATCCGCCGTTGGCGCGAACCGGCCATGCGCCTGCTATGGCTGTCGCTGTTGGCCAGCCCAACCGGTGCGGCACTGGTCAACGCCCCCAGCATTCCGCGCCTGCTGCTCATCGTCCTACCGCTCACCCTGCTATCCGCCCTGGGCTTGCAAACCCTGCTGGATTTATTGGGACGGCTGCGCTGGCCACCGCGCTGGTTGCTGCAACTCTCCATCTTTTGCATCCTGAGCGTCAGCAGCCTGATGCTGCTGCAAGACGCCCTGCACACAAGCCCGCTCTGGTATCAAAACTATGGCATTGACGGGCTGCAATGGGGTGCCCCGCAGGTGTTTGAACAAGCGCGCCGCTACGCTGAGCAAAACCCCGCTCGCAACGTTGCCGTTTCGCCGACCTGGACGTTTCAGGGTGAGCAGCTGCGACGCTTCTTTGTGCCGAACGTGTCAACCATCCGCATTGAAGCGATTGAGCCCTATTTCTACGACATTCGCCCAGAAGTCCTTGAAAGCACCAGTTTTTGGCTAACTGCCAACGACCTGCAAAAAGCCGAACAAAGCGGACACTTTGAACCACCGCAAATTGAACAGCAAATTCCCTACCCCAATGGCAGCCCGGGCTTTTTCCTGGTTCGCCTGCGCTATGTTGCCAACATTCAAGAAGTGATCGAAGCCGAAACTGCTGCCCGCCATCAGCTGCTGCCCGCCACCTGGCAAATAGACGGCTTGACCGTCAGCGGGCAGGCATCGCGCCTGGAAGGCGATCCTCAAAACATCTTCGATGGCAACCTCGACACCCTGGTGCGCAGCGTAGATGTCAACCCCCTGGTGATTGAGCTAAACTTTGCCGAGGCGCAAACCCTGCGCGGCATTCAGGCGCGGGTCGGTTCCGAAGCAGTTCACCTGACGGTATCCGTCACCACCACAGCCCCGCAAGACAGCACCACCACATTCGTGGTAAATCAGGGTCAAAGCAACGGCTTCAAAGACATCCTGGTTGATTTCGAGCGTCCGCTGCCTGTGCAAGCCTTGCGCATCGAGCTCCTGGATGTGTTTGCTGGCGACCCTGCCCCGGTGCACCTTTGGGAAGTTACGCTGCTGCACCAGGATGGACAGTAACATAAGGGGACGGGTGTGAAAAAAACAGCTTTTCCCGCTCGAAAGGCACTGTGCACCGCACTGCTGATGCTGATGCTCAGCCTGTTGGCCTGCAACCTGCCGGCAACTGCCACCCCACCCAGCCTGCCCCCCGAAATTGCCACTGCCGTGCAACAAACCCTGGCCGTGCAACCTACCCTCAGGGCTACAGCATTGCCAACCCTGCCCAACACAGCAGAGCCGCCCCTCAGCTTTGCCGGGCTACAAACCGCCCAACCCGGTCAATGGCCACCGCGCCCGGCACTTGCTGGTTCTTTCACCTACATCACCCAACCCGGCGATACGCAAAACGCCCTGCAAGCGCGCTTCGAGGGTCTACCGCAATCCATGCCGCCCGACCTGCCCGCCTTTGGCCCGCTGCCGGCCAGGCTCAGCCTGACCTTTGCGCAGGCCCCCGCCGCCCCCTACGCCGATGCTCTGCTGCCTGATAGCGAAATCGTCTTCAGCGCCGCTGCCGCAACATTCGACACCGCCGCCTACGTTGCCGAAGCCAACGGCTATCTCAGTCACTATCAAGAAGACGTGAAAGGCGAAACCCTCAGCGGCGCACAAATTGTGCAGCGCGTGGCGCTCGATAACGCCATCAACCCGCGCTTGTTGCTGGCATTGCTCGATTATCAAGCCGGTTGGGTACATTCAACGCAGCCAACCCGCCCCCCCGAAACGGCTTTGGGCTTTCAGGTGAGCGGGGCAGAGGGCCTCTACTGGCAGCTGGTGCTGACGGTGCGTTACCTCTCCATCGGCTATTATGGCTGGCGCGATGGTTCGCAAACCTGGCTGACGTTTGTGGATGGCAGCAGTGCGCGCCTTGCCCCGGCGCTCAACCCCGGCAGCGTTGCGTTGCAAACTCTGTTTGCGCAGTTGAACCCCCCATCCGCCTTTGAACGGGCACTGTATGGGCCCAACAGCTTCCCGGCCTTCTATGCCGCTCAGTTTGGCGACCCGTGGCAACGCGCTGCAAGTCAGGGCGCACAAATTCCCGCCGGACTGTCACAGCCCGACTGGCAGCTGCCCTGGGCAGACGGCGAACGGTGGTATTTCACCGCCGGCCCGCACATCGCCTGGAACAACGGCTCACCGCGCGCCGCCCTTGACTTTGCCCCACCCGACCCGCAGGCCGAAGACTGCGGCATTTCCAGCTCCTGGGTGCGGGCAATCGCGCCCGGGCGCGTGCTGCGCGCCGAACGCGGCATTGTGACCGTTGACCTGGACGATGATGGCAACGAGGGCACTGGCTGGGTTGTGTTATACCTGCACATTGCCGCCCGCGATCGGGTTGCCCCCGGCAGCTGGTTGGAGGCCAACGCCCCGCTCGGTCACCCCTCGTGTGAAGGTGGCATCGCAACCGGCACACATGTGCACATTGCGCGCAAATACAATGGCGAATGGATCCCAATCAGCCAGGATTGGCCCTGGATCTTGAGCGGTTGGCAGGCAATCGCTGGCGACCCGCCCTACAAAGGGCAAATGCAACGCAACGGGCAGGTGATTGTATCCAACCCGCTCGGCAGAGAAGACACGCGCCTTGGCCGCTAACGCCACTCACGAACGCGCCGACAGCGCCTTGCGTTGCCCCTCACTGAGCTGATCCGGCACAGCTTGCGGCCCGGCCGCAAAACCGGCAGCAATGCCATGCCGAATTTCTTCCCAAAAGGCGCGCCCGGCTGCCTGTTTATCCTCGGCGAAGCGCCGCAGCCAATCCTCCAGGGCGGCATCTTGCAGGCCATGCGCCCGCCACTGCTCCAAAAAGCCGATGATCAAATCCAACAACCGTTCCGATTCCCATGGCACGGCTTTCGGGGCCTCGCGCGCAAAAATTTCGCGCGCCAATTCAAACTGATGCGCCTTGTAATCCACCGTCAGGCCATAATGCGCACACAAAATCTCATCCGTAATCACCTCAGCCCATTTGCGATGGAAGCGGCAAATGCCCGAATTCTCGTTGAAGAGCTCATACGTCATGCGCTCAACGTTCTTGCGCCCCAAGGCCTCGGGCGGCAAAAAATCCACCCCATAGTAGACGAAATACTTGCCCATCATCGGCATGGGGCTCAACATGCCGGGCGTCCAATACTGATTGGGCGCCATGTAGCCGCCCTCGCCATGCGAAAGGAACACCGCCCGGTCTATGCTGCGGATGCCCAACTCGCGGTCGAGCTGCCGGGCAGCAGCGCGCATGCCCTGCCGGAAAATGGCCGCCCGCTCATCGAACAAGATGGCGTGAGCGACCGCCATAGCATATTCGGCATTCTTGCGGCTATCGTTGACCAGGTCAAACTGCGTCACATCATCGGCGAAGCGAAACGCCAACGCATCCGCCGGGGGAAAACCAAAAGCGAGCGGATCAATCAGCCCATCCGCCACAAGCTCCATAATCCAGGCCAGGGTACAACCGGTCTGAATGGCATCGAAGCCCATCGCGTCGACATAATCGTTCAACACCTCGGCTGCGCGTTGATCAAAAATGCCGGTCTGCGGCCCCAACGTATGGTAAGGCTCATAATCCTTCTTGTAGCGCCCGTTCAGCTTCTTGCACACCACAGCACACGGCTCGCCGCAATGCTGAAAGTTCTTGGGGCGAATGGTTTCTTCATTAAATTGTTCCAGATAATGCTTGAGGATAAAATCGCTGTGCTGCCGCAAGCGCGCCTGTTCACTGGCATACACACTGCGATAATTGAAGCTGAGGATGCGCTCATTCAAGTCGCGCATATTGACGCCAAACGTGCCGCCGGTTTCAAACTGCGGCACATAGCGATATTTTTCGGTCACAGCCAGGTCGGCCTGAATGGTGCGCTTGCCAAAATGCTCCATGAAGTAGGCGTCAATCTCCGCCGAATCGCGCAGGTCGGGGTCTTCCCACTCGCCGCCAAAGATGATGCCGGCAATATGATGATATTGCAACAAGCGGCTGCCCAAGCCGCCGCGCCCGGCCCAATCCACCACCGGGCTGAAGGCACCTTTGCGCAACGGACTGGAACCAATCGCCCCCTCCGGAGTATAGGCCGCGGCCGGGCCAACGCACAGCACGCGCGGCGGGCGGTTTTCAGCAAACTCACCGGCGTAACGATCATAAATGGCCTGCTGCAGGGCATAGAAGCCCAGCAATGGCTCACCCTGTGGGTCCGCATACCCATTCCAAATTGGTTCGGGGTTGATCGGTTCTAACCGCACCGAAAGCTGCCCCTGCCGATGATTGATAATCAACACACTCGTGTGCATTGCCTGACCGCGCAGCGCCACGTAATTGACCCCCACACCATGGAAGGTATAGGCCGCCCCGCCTATGCTGGAAATGTAAAAGCCCTCCCATTGCGGGCTCCAACCACACAGCACCAGGCGCCGCGACCCGGGAATGCTGCTGCCAGCCAACAACCCTTCGCCAAACGTAAAGCTATCCGGGTAAAGGTTATAGCGCCGCCAGCCATAATCCACTGGGCCAAGAATACCGCTTTCATCGTCAATTGGACGGGCGTACCAACTGCCATTGTGCAAATGAATGGTCAGTTCCCGCTGAATCAAAGGGTAGGTCATCGGTTACCTCCGCAGGTCAAGATGAGGTAATTATACCAAAGCCTGCCGCGCAATTGCCGCTTGACTTTTCGCCCCAGAAGCATTATTATAAGTATATAAATTTTCGAAATTTTCACAAAAAAGGCATTTTATGATAACGGAATTCACTGTTAGCAATTTTCGCTCGTTCTATCAACCTGTAACGCTCAGCCTACTTGCTTCTCATCTGCGCGATGGAAACGAGTTGGACGAAAACGCAATCGTGACAGCTGGCCGCTTACGTTTGCTGCGCAGCGCTGCCATTTACGGCGCCAATGCCAGCGGCAAAAGCAACCTCATTCGTGCCTTCAGCTTCATGCGCGGCTTTGTGCTGCACTCGGCCACCCGCCTGCAAGCCGGGGAAGAAACCAGCATCGAACGGCATGCCCTGCGCAACGAGGCGCGACAACAGCCCGCCTCGTTTCAAATCATCTTCACCCTCGGCCAGGAACGCTATCGCTACGGCTTTGAGCTGGATGAGAAAACCGTTCAAAGCGAATGGCTCTATCGCACCAACCAACGCGAGGCACGCCTCTTCGTTCGGGAAGGGCAAGAATTTGATGTTGCTGGCACACTGCGTCGCGAAGCCCCCCGCTCGGTGCAAAATCAGACCCGCAACAACGCCTTATTCCTATCCGTCCTGGCCCAATACAATAGCGAACTGGCGCAAAACCTGCTGGATTGGTTTCGTAATCGCCTGCATATCATCTCCGGCCTCAGTGATGTCGGGTATCGCCGGTACACAATCAAACGCTTTGAGCAAGAACAACGCTTTCGCGAACGCGTCATTGAGCTGATCCGCCTGGCAGATACCGGCATTAACGGGCTGACCACCAAAACCATTTCGCTCGATTCGCCGGACTTCCCTCCGGAACTGCGGGAGCTAACCCGGAAACTCATCGAAGAGAAAAACATCCCTGAAAGCGAACTCGTCCCGCTACGCATGGAAGCAGTACACACCGTCTACGATGCCGATTCCCCCACCGGTGAGATACGCCTTGACATGGAAGAGGAATCTGAGGGAACACAAAAATTTGTTGCCCTCCTTGGCCCCCTGCTCGACGCTCTGGAAAACGGCGCCACGCTGATTGTAGATGAACTGGATGCCCGTTTGCACCCACAACTGACCCGCGAGCTGGTGCGGCTTTTCAACTCAAAAGAGGGCAACCCCAATCAGGCTCAGCTGATCTTCGCCACCCATGACGTTGGCTTGTTGAGCGAATGCATGTTACGCCGCGATCAAATCTGGTTCACCGAAAAAGACCGCTTCGGTGCCACACAGCTTTACTCTCTGGCTGAATTTAGCGAGCGCAACGATGCATCGTATCTCAAGAACTACCTGGCCGGGCGCTACAGCGCCATCCCGCACCTGAATGCCCTGCGCCCCTACCTTGAGGAACAATTGCGCCATGGCGCGTAAAGACCGATTTCCAGACAAAGGCAAGCGACAGCAGCCGCGCCGCGTGGCAGAGCGTGACCTCAGGCCACGTTTATTGATTGTCTGTGGAGGAAAACAAACCGAGCCCAATTATTTCCGCTCCTTTCGCGTCCATGCAGTCATAGAGGTTGTTGGCATTGGCAAAGATCCGCGTTCACTCATCCGTGAAACCGAAAAGAAACAAAAGAGCGCGAATCAAGATGGCCAACCCTATGACGAGGTTTGGGTTGTCTTTGACCGAGACGACTATCCAGCGGCAGATTTCAACGCAGCCATTCAACTGGCAAAAGAAGCCAAGATGTACACCGCTTGGTCGAATGAAGCTTTCGAATTGTGGTACGTATTGCACTTCGATTATGTCCATACGGGTTTACGCCGCGATCAATACATCGAGCGGTTAAACAAATGTTTAGGCCACCCCTATACAAAAAACTCGCTAAAGATATACGCCGAATTAGCTTCGTTACAAGAAAATGCGCTGCGCAATGCGGAACGGCTGCTCTCAAACTATTCGGAACATATCCCCCCAGCCGAAGCCAACCCATGCACCACAGTCTTCCAACTGATCAGTCGGCTGCGAGACTTGCAATGAAGCATTAAGATTGACGCGTTTAAGGCGACAATCATCACGGCTGTCAATTTGACGCGCGCCCCTGACTGGGCTATACTTAAGCCATTCTAAGTATCCCATCAGGAGGTTCTGCCAATGTCTGCGGATGGTGCTTTCAAATTAACCTATTCCACCATGTTTCAACCGCCCGAAGAGCTGCACACGCGCTTCGATCAGGCACTGACGGATGTGCGCGCCCGCCTGGGCGCTGAACACGCAATGATGATTAATGGACAAGATCGTCTGGCTGCCGAAAAGTTTGAAGACCGCTCTCCTGCCAACACCGACCTGGTGTTGGGTATCTTCCAAAAAGGCTCGGCCCAAGATGCCACCGATGCCCTGGCCGCCGCCCGGCGCGCCTTCCCCCTCTGGAGTCACACGCCCTGGCAAGAGCGCGTGGCGCTGCTGCGCAAAGCCGCCGACATTATGGATCGGCGCATCTTTGAGATGGGCGTCATCGTCAGCATGGAAGTGGGCAAAAACCGCATGGAAGCACTCGGTGACGTTGCCGAAACCGCCGACCTGATCCGCTATGCCTGCGACCGCATGGAAGCCAACCATGGCTTTGTGGCCGAAATGGGCCGCGACCCGCTCAGCGGCTACGTTTCGACCAATACTTCGGTCTTGCGCCCCTATGGCGTTTGGGTCGTCATCAGCCCGTTCAACTTCCCGGCCGCGCTAACCGGCGGTCCGGTGGGTGCAGCGCTTGTCACCGGCAACACCGTGGTGATGAAACCCGCAACCGATACGCCCTGGACAGCGCGCCTGATTGCCGAATGCCTGCGCGAAGCCGGCCTGCCCGACGGCAGCTTCAACTACGTCACCGGCCCCGGCTCCACCCTTGGACAGGCGCTAATCGAGAGCCCCGAAGTGGATGGCATCACCTTCACCGGCTCGTTCGATGTCGGCATGAAAATCTATCGCGACTTCGCCAACGGACGTTGGGTGCGCCCCACTATTTTGGAATTGGGCGGCAAAAACCCAGCCATCGTCACCCGTCATGCCGACCTGGAAGCCGCTGCGCTTGGCATTTTGCGTTCCGCCTTTGGCCTGCAAGGCCAAAAATGCTCCGCCTGCTCGCGCATCCTCATCGAAGAGCCCGTCTACGACGCCCTGACCGCCCGCCTGGTCGAACTGACCCAACGCCTGACCATCGGTGACCCGACCGAACGCAGCGTTTACATGGGGCCCGTCGTCAACAAAAACGCCTATCGCGACTACCAAACCTTCTGCGCTGAGCTCGGCAAAGCAGGGCGCATTCTGACCGGCGCAAAGGTGCTACAAGACGCCCCGTTGGACAAAGGCTATTTCGTCACCCCCACCCTGGTGGCCGACCTGCCCTACGATCATGCCCTCTGGCAGCAAGAAATGTTCTTGCCCATCAGCACCATTGGCAAAATCTCCAGCCTGGAAGAAGGCCTGCGCATCGCCAATAGCGTGGCCTATGGGCTGACGGCCGGCGTGTATGGCAATGATGAAGAAGTAGCACGCTTCTTCGATGAGATTCAAGCCGGGGTCACATACGCCAACCGCCCTCAAGGCGCAACGACCGGTGCCTGGCCGGGCTTCCAACCCTTCGGCGGCTGGAAAGGCTCTGGCTCTAGCGGCAAGAACGCCGGTGGTCTGCACTACCTGCAACTCTACATGCACGAACAAATTCGCACCCATGTGCGCAAAGCCTGATCTTGAAAAGGGATTCTCCATGACCAAACTCTGTTCTCTGCAAGAAGCGATT
>Ga0208695_1000706_pt1 | contig 33665 bp, 30 predicted proteins | sample AD_UKC111_MetaG_FD_184449 | JGI IMG/M metagenome (GOLD analysis project Ga0208695, IMG submission 184449) | Active sludge microbial communities of municipal wastewater-treating anaerobic digesters from Hong Kong - AD_UKC111_MetaG (SPAdes)... | ecosystem: Engineered > Bioreactor > Anaerobic >...
TTCAAAGACCCCATTTTGGGATGAAGTGATCGAAAAATATGATCCTATGAAAGAGCATATTCAGGAGCAGGATTTTAAGTCCGAGGAAATGTACCGAGAATTGAAACGATCTCTGTGAATCACACACATTATTGGATCAATGTGAACTGAAAATGAATCGGGATTAAAATGAAACCCATGATTGGAAGCACAATAGTGAAAATCAAAAAAGATAGTTGAGGTTAAAATGGCAAAACCAGGTGCTCCCCATGAAGCAATGGTTGAATCTTTTGCGAAACGACTTCAGATTTTATACCCTAACGTTGTTTTTCAGTTTGGGAAGGTTGTCAAAGCCGTAGGTCTCAAACCGGATATTTATGTTGAATTGTCTGATGGTAAAAAATGGGCGTATGAAATGATCCATGGGAACCATAGTGCTGAAAAAATCATTGCCAACCATGAACGTTATCAAAATGCAGGAATTCAAGACATTTGGATTCTTTGGGATAGCCTCCGCCCTAAAGATAGGCACAAGAAGGCTATCGATCAAGGTTTTTTTGCCTACGGAATCCCAACTTCTAAGCATTACCCTCTGACCAAATTGCATAAAGCCATTCTCAGCCTTCAAGCCGAAGCTGATAAATATCTATATTCCTTTACAGTCGATCCAATAGGTGTGGGGCAAGAAACTTTACAGTCGGGTATTCTGAAAGCAATGATGATCAGTGTTGATATTTATCGATTTAAGAACTTGAAGGTCGACGAAAATACCGCGCCCGCTGATACCTATTTAGTTCCTATCAGCTCTTTGGAGTTTGGAGAAACTGGCAAATTTCTTATACCGAAAGTTGAAAATCTAGAGGATTCACCAGAATTCGACCTAGAGCTCCTGGGAATTGACTCTCGTTTTATGATTGTTCGCAGTGCTATTGAACGTTTTGAGCAACTTCTATCCACGCCTGAAGGACTCAAACAGATAACAGATGTAGGATTATTGAAAATGATGCCTATTCTGACTCAGGAAGAATTACTCGAAATACAGGAGTTTGCTCAATCAGAAGAGGCGAAGAAAATCCCACCGTTTTCGGGGAAATTATCAAAAGAGGAAGGATTCCAGGCAATTCACGATCCAAAAAAGATGATGATGTTAGCTGAGGATACTGAAAATGTATTGCAGTATTTAGAAGCATCGGAAATCCCGAAGGGAATTAAAAAACTTGTTTTAGCAATCCTGGGGAATGGACAAGATCTAAAAACTATTTCACAGTTAATGGAATTGCAGTCTAATAGCGAAAACTTCCAAAACTTGAAGCGTCTTATGTAAAGGTTGAATAATTTTTCTTGCTAAATATAGGGGAAACCACATTTAAAACAATAATAGGGTTCCCGCCAATCGTCATCCAATTTAATTTTGAACTTACAACAGGGGAGATCCACTATAGTCATGTCATCCGTTTCAGGGGAAATCCAAGGTTCTTTGTACGGCAATTCCTTTGTATCGAGTTTGACCGAAATCAATCCTTTACCTGCTCTTGAAAATTGTCTCTTCAATTCTTTCATCTGCTTATTTATAGTTTCAGCCATATAGTTGTAAGGAAAAATTTGTACGTATTCTAACTGCTCTTGCGACCACCAGCTAGTTGATTTCGCCGATTGGCCGCAGTAAGGGCACCAATATTCGTTTTCATCAGTTTCATTGGGATCTTCAGATTTTTGAATGAGATCATTTTCCAAGAGGTAGTTCTCTATCTCTTTTTGGACGACAGTTTTTCTCTCTTCCTCGGTAAATTCGACTTTAAATTGCCTTAAACATAGTGGGCACTCTCTACGCAAAAACCCATCGCTATCTAAAGGCAATGATATTTCAAAAATTATCTCACTCATGTTTGTTTTCCTCCTCAACATGGCCAGCTTTGACCTTAAAGTGCCTAACTGCAAATGTCGCTATGGTTGATGCAGCATTGATAGAGAGTTCAGCAAACGATTCGGAAACCTGAGGAGAAAACTTTCCTTTTCCATGAGCATCACTTAATGCATTACGAATAGCTCCCATTTGATTAACAACCCCTGATAATGAATTCAGGAGAGGGGTTATTACGTTTTCATCATTTAACTGATCTAGTTCTAAAATCCGGCGTGTTGATTTCCATAAATCCGAAACCGTTTTATCGGTGGGGAGCTTTTCACCCAATTCATCATGGATCATTCGACATGTGCTTTCAAGGCATGCAATACTGTGTGTGATCGAACGACCAAACTCCCCATCGCGGATGGCTAGACGAGCTTTTTCCAAATCCTGATATGCTGCATAGAACTTACTATTTTGGAATAAACCTCGAGCTGCGCTGACAATTTGCCTTGTGCTTTCTGATGTTACTAAAGTACAAGTTCGACAGTACTCTAAGGTTGTATACCGTCGCCGAATTTTGCAAAGGATTCCGGAAAGAGTAAGGTGTGGGGTGTTGTTGTAATATCGAATCGAAATATTACAGCTTGGTGCATCACAACCGACTTCGCGGTATATTTTTCCCACAGAACAGCTATAACATATAGCTGGGGTGACTTTGTTCGTCGAATTTTCTCGACCAGTTTGTTGTGCACCTCGACAAACAAGCGAACCTATACCAATTTGTTGCAGATGACAGTCGATGTCATCATCTTCTTGGGGCTCAAAGATATCAAGTTGAGTAATATCTGACATACAGCTCTCCCGGGTTATTGAAATGGGTAGGTAGTTAAATCAAGAGAAAGGAAAACTTTACTTACAATTTTTATTTTTTCAATCCCGCAGCCGATTCTATGTTTAACTTTTAAATGATTATGACGAGTCTATCATGAACAATTATTCTATTCAATAGGAATCAGTTCACTTTAACTGAAGCAAAAATATGTGCTCTTCTGAAAAATCGATAAGTGTCTATGCAAACTCCGGTTGTCATTTGCATATTCCTGATTGACGGAAATCCGATCCTTCTATACAATTAAGGTGTCCCCAATCATTTAGGATAAACCAATTTTCGGAGGCTCTATCCATGGATGCTAACGAATTAGGTCGCCAGGTATTTCAAAAGCGTAAAGAAAAAGGCTTGAGCCAAACAGAACTAGGCAAAATTGTTGGTATTTCACGCAACTATGTTTCGCAAATCGAGCGAGGTGATGCTCACGGTATCTCCATGAGAATCCTCAACCAATTAGGAGTAGCCTTAGGCGCTTCCATTGCTGAATTATCTGGAGAGGCATCGCAGGTAACCATTCCGACAGCCTTACGCGAGTTTGGAATTGATAATAATCTGAGCTATGAGGTGATCGATAAACTAGCGCGTATTCCCAAACGGGGAAAAGAGCCAAAGTCGGTGAGGGAGTGGCAGGAGTTATATACCGCCATTGTGCCTTTCATAGAGGGGGCGGATAAGAACTCCGAAGCAAATCATGAACTCTGAAGAAATCATCCGGGCTAGCACGCTGAAGAGTAGCAGTGTTGCCTGTCTTGTGCTGGTTCACCCAGAAATTCAATTCCTTGAAAAGGCACAGGCTGTCATCGAACGTATGCAGATCCCAGTTGTTCCAATTGGGAAAGAGCTAAGTGCTATTCTGCTCGATACGCAGCGAAATGAACAATCGCGAGCGATTACCCGCTGGTTTGATTTTCGTTTCGCATCTGCCGATGGCAAGCCCATGGCGTGCAGTCAGATAGATCTTTTATTTGAGCCTTGTTTTCAACTGGACCCTCTGGCGCTTTTCAAAAAGGCCGCTCGAAATAACAAATTGCTTGTCCTTTGGCCTGGGGATATCACCCACCACACCCTTAGTTATGCCATCCCAGAACATCAACATTATCGCACCTGGCGGATTGATGACCCGACACTGCAAATCATTCGCTTGCAGGATTAAGGAGACTCCGAATGCTGTACAAAGAACTCGTCCAATTTACCCCCATCGAAACCATAATCCAGCTTCGTGACGCGGATCAGGAAACCAATGCTCGCAGCCTGGTACAGAGCTATGTGATCTCCGAGCCGATGGCCAATAAGCTGGTGGATCTGGTGATTCCCCAGCTACAGTTTTCTCAGCCCAGGGACAATAAGGGCGTGCTGGTGGTGGGCAATTACGGCAGCGGGAAAAGCCACCTGATGTCGGCGCTTTCAGCCGTGGCGGAACACGCTGAGATGGCTGAAACCATCACTCATCCACAGGTACGCCAGGCGGCAGGCCAGTTTGCCGGCAAGTTCAAGGTGGTGCGCGTGGAGATTGGCAGTGTCACCAAGGGCCTGCGCGATATTCTGCTGGATGAACTGTCTGATGCGCTTTCCCGCTGGGGCACACCGGTGAGCTTCCCCCCTGCCCACCAGGTAAATAATAATAAAAACCTGATCATCCAGGCAATAGACGCTTTCCAACAGAAATACCCGGGCATGGGCATTCTGCTGGTGGTGGATGAGCTGCTCGATTACCTGCGCACCCGCGAACAGCGCGCAATGATTCTGGATCTAGGCTTTCTGCGCGAGCTGGGTGAAGTAGCTGCCTCCTGCCCATTCCGCTTCATGGGTGGGCTGCAAGAGACCTTGTTTGAGAACCCGCGCTTCGCCTTCGTGGCCGAGCAGCTGCGCAGGGTGAAGGACCGGTTCGAACAGGTCAATATCGTGCGCGAAGACATCACCTTTGTGGTGTCTCAGCGGCTGCTGAAAAAGACAGACCGCCAGAAAGCCTGGATCGCTGAGTATCTGCGGAAATTCGCCCCGCTGTATAAATCTATGGCCGATCGGATGGATGAGTTCGTGGATCTCTTCCCCATCCACCCGGCTTATGTTGAGGTGTTCGAGTCACTGGTGATTGCAGAAAAGCGCCAGGTGCTGAAAACATTCAGCACGGCCATCCGCACGGTACTGGAGCAGGCGGTGCCGGAAAACGAGCCGGGATTAATTTCTTACGACCATTACTGGAAGTTTATCCAGGACGATGCCAGCCTACGCAGCATCGATGATATCGCGCGGGTGATGGATAAAAGTGCTGTGTTAGAAGGTTTGATCCGCAATGCTTACACCCGACCCAACCTGAGAGACGCGGCCATTCGGATCATCCGCGCCTTGAGCATCCACCGCCTGACCACCAGCGACATCTTCCTGCCGGTGGGCGTGACGGCCGAGGGGCTGCGTGATGGGCTTTGCCTGTATGTGCGCCTGCCTGCGGAAATGAACACCGCCGACTTCCTGCTAGACCAGGTGCAGGTAGCGCTTAAAGAGATCATAAAGACAGTCCAGGGGCAATTCCTCTCCCATAACAGCGAGAACGGGCAGTATTATCTGGACCTGAAGAAAGCGGTGGATTTTGACCAAAAGATTCGCGAGCGCGGCGAGTTCATGGATAAACCCGACCTGAACTTGTATTTCTTCGATGCGCTGCGTCTGGCGATCAACCTTTCAGATACCACTTACCTGACCGGGCACAGCATCTGGTTCTATGAACTGCCATGGCCGGATCACAAGGTGACCCGCCCGGGTTATCTGTTCTTTGGCCCACCCGATGAGCGCACCACGGCGCAGCCGCCGCGCGACTTTTACGTTTACCTGCTGCCGCCGTTTTTCGACCGGCAGTGGCACGACGAAAAGCTCTCGGATGAGGTGATCTTCTATCTCAGTGCAACCGGAGCAGAATTCGAGGAAAAGGTGCGCCTGTATGCCGGCGCGCGCGCTATGGCGCACGAGTCGACCGAGTACCGCCAGGAATACGCCAACAAGGCCGACGAGCATTTCCGCCAGCTCAACCGCTGGCTGCGCGAGCACCTGGTGGAAAAGCTGCGCCTGGTCTACCAGGGTGTGGATGAACCGGTGCAGGCGGTGTTGTCGCGCCTGCGCAGCACGGCCAGCCAATCGGTGGACGAATTGATCCGCCTGCTAGCCGCGCACCTGCTGGCGCCCGAATTTGCCGAGAAATTCCCGGATTACCCAAAGTTCAGCCGCCTGCCTCAACCGGTGACGGAAGCCTCGCGCCCCAACAGCGCTATGGAAGCCATACGCTTGCTGGCCGGCCGCGGGCGCACTAACCTGGCGACAGGGGTATTGGAAGGCTTGAATTTACTGGATGCACAGGGAATTATCCGCCCATACAGCTCGCCCTACGCCAACCGATTGCTCCAGATTTTAAGCGAGAAGCCCGAAGGCCAGGTGGTCAACCGCGGCGAAGTGATTGAGCAGGTGGCGGGTGGTTTGCAGCCCATCGAAAAGGATCTGTACTACCGTCTGGAACCGGAATGGATCGTGGTGCTGCTCTTTGCGCTGGTCTATAACGGGGATATTGTCATCAGCCTGGACGGGCGCGAGGAGATCGATGCAGGCTCCATCGAACGCGCGCTGACCCGCGCCATGACGGACCTGGCCGATTTCCGCTTCTACAAGCGCCCACGCACGCTGCCGCTCAACCTGTGGGCGGCGATCTTCGAAGGGCTAGGCTTGCAGCCTGGGCTGGTGCGTGATGAAAACACCCGTGAAACCGCTGTTATTGAATTACAGCGGGTGGTGCAGGCCGAACTACAAGCAACGGTGCTGCTGATGGAACAAATCCAGCAGAACTTGAGCCTGTGGAACCTGCCGGTATTCACCGACCGCTTCACAATGGTTGTAGAAAGCGGAACGGTGGTCGGCAGCGACGCGCCGGACGTAACCCTTTCCGTGACGGAACTGCTGCCAGGTCTGCGAGGTTACAAGACCTTCCTGGAAGAACTGACCAAATTCACCACGATTGGCAAGCTGCGTAACCTGCGCCTGCTGCCCAGCCAGATCGATGAGGCTGTCGAGTTCCGCGCTGTGGTGCAGCGTACCCGCCGGCTGATCGAAACGGTTGCGCAGATCCAGCCGCTGACGGCATACCTGGCCGAAGCGCAGGCCAATTTGCCTGCCGACCATGCCTGGGTGCAGCGGTCCGCGCAAGTACAGAAGCGTATCCTGGACGGTATGCGCAAATACGGCAAGGGCCAGCCGGGGTTTGATGTGTCGACTGAGATACGCGATCTGACCGATCTTAAAGCCGCGTATATCACCGTCTACAGCGAACTGCATCGCAAGCTGGCCCTGACCGCGGGCGGCGATGACCAGCGCCAGCGGCTCTACCGTGATCCGCGCCTGGAGAGTTTGAAAGCGCTATCGGCGATCGACCTGCTCAGCCGGGGCGGCGAGTTGGAGGTATGGAAGAACCAGTTGACCGGGCTGCTTTCGTGCCGTGAATTTCATGACGGGGTACTCTCGAATAGCCCAACCTGCCCTTACTGCCACCTACGCCCGGCCCAGCGCATGGCCGCCCCCAACGCGGACCAGACTGTGCGCTTGCTGGATGATCGCCTGAGCGCGATTCTCAAGAACTGGCGGCAGTCGCTGCGCACCAACCTGCAATCTGAAACCGCCAGACATAGTCTGGAAGCGATGAGCCAGGCCGAAAAACGTCCCATCGATGCCTTTCTGACCCAGAGCGACGATGAAGAAACACTTCCTGCTGGCTTTGTTCAGGCGGCTATTCAAGCGCTACGCGGTATCCAGGCGGTGACGCTGACAGTGGCTGAGTTAATCGAAGCGATCAAAAATGGCGGCTTGCCCTGCACGCGAGAAGAGTTGCTGGCGCGATTCAAGGGTTTTTTGGATGGGAAGATGCGCGGCCATGATGCCGGCAATACCCGGCTAACATTGGATCAATGAGAGTAGGGATATGACAGAAACTGAAAGCACAAGAATTGCTATCCGGGGAAATAAGGTCTGGACGATTGATGATTGGAAGAAGATAGATTTTTCCCTGGAGAGAGGTTGGCAAGAAGCGATTGATATTTTTGAAGATCGCATTCGCGGGCGATTTTTAGATTTAATTAATCACTTCGAAGGGGTAAATGGGGCCGGATTCGCAGTCATGGCTTTGGATTGCCTTCTGATTGAAACATTACAGCAATTCCGGTTGGGTGTAGCTCGAACCCCTCGCAATAAATCAGGGGAGTATTTCAGGCTTTTTCTGACTGAAACATCTTTTAAAAATTATTTTGATGAAAACAGCTCCGATCTTTTCTTTGATCAAATTCGATGCGGAATTCTGCATCAGGCTGAAGTAAAAAAAAGTTCGAAAATCCAGACGAAAGGTGAAATCCCTTTAGTTTCTCTGGATGGAAGTGGTGGTCTATTGATCAATCGCCGAAAATTTCATGAGAGAATGGAGAAGGCATTTCAGGAATATCTTGATGCGCTCAGGAAAAGCGATCCTCCTGATGAGCCCCTGCGGCAGAATTTTAGAGACAAAATGGATGCGATCTGCCGTATCGCGAAGTTAGAAAAACCATGATCGGTATCCTGGCTTATGGTTCATTATTAGCCGATCCCGGATGGGAGATAAAAGATCATACTGATCGAATCATCCGATCGGTAGATACCCCATTTCCGGTGGAGTATGCTCGACGCAGTCGAACGCGCTCAGGCGCCCCGACCCTGGTCCCAGTTCAACCAGGGAAAGGCATTCCTGTTCAGGCAGCCGTGATTGTATTGAAGGAAAGCAATTCGCTCCAAAACGCATGCGATATTCTCTATCGCCGGGAGATTCATCGCCCTGGCGATTTACAGAAGAAATATCGAGAACCGCGTGGACAGAATACTGATCACATACGGATTGACGTGCTACGGGATTTTGCTGGTTTGGACACGGTGGTTTATACAAATCTTTCATGCAATTTTGAGCAGATTGTAGATGATACCTATGATGACCATGAAAAGGCTGAGCTATTGAGCATAGCCGCTCGAGAAAGCCTGACCGAAGAAACATTTTATACCTGCCAGGATGGAATTCATTATCTAGACACAGCCAGGCACTATGGTGTCCGAACTCGATTAACGGATATTTATCTTCGTGCAATTCTGGCATTGTCCGGACATGCAACCGACCTGGCAACAGCTCGTGTATTATTGGCGAAATCAAAAGGGATAATCACGGAGTAGGGGCAACAATGGCAGAACAGTTCGAATTTGAAAATATGCAGTCGTCTGCAGGAATGATTGATCCAGAGGCCGAGTCTCGCCGTGCAGACGCACGTGCCCGCCTGGCCGAGCTGCTCAAAGACCCGCAATTCCGGGCCATCGAAGGCTTCCCGATCGGTACGGACGAGGATATCCTTGCGCTTTCGGACCCGCCCTATTACACCGCCTGCCCCAATCCCTTCCTGCCAGAGATCATCGCCGAGTGGCAGCAGGAGCGCGAGACGCTGCGGCGCAAGCTGAAACTCTCGGACCAGACCTATCAGCGCGAGCCGTTTTCTGCGGATGTATCCGAGGGAAAGAACGACCCCATTTATAACGCACATTCTTACCACACCAAAGTGCCACACAAGGCCATCATGCGCTACCTCCTGCACTACACCGATCCGGGCGACATCGTCTTTGACGGCTTCTGCGGCACAGGCATGACCGGCGTAGCCGCGCAGTTGTGCGGGGATAAGCAGGCTGTTGAAGAACTGGGGTACCGGGTGGATGCCAAGGGCGTGATCTGGGATGGCATCAACGCTATCTCGCAATTGGGGGCGCGCAAAGCGGTGCTGAACGACCTTTCGCCGGTAGCCACCTTTATTGCGTACAACTACAACAGTCCGGTGGATACGGCAGCCTTCGAGCGCGAAGCCAAGCGAATATTGAAGGAAGTGGAGCAGGAATATGGTTGGATGTATGAAACCTGGCACCCGCACTGTGACGATCCCAAACGGGTGAAGGCACGGATAAGTTATACGGTTTGGAGCGAGGTATTTCTTTGCCCACAGTGCAGTAATGAAGTGAATTTTTTGGATGAAGCGATGGATGAAGATACCAAACACGTAAAAGAAAGTTTTCCTTGTCCGCACTGTGGTACTGAAGTCAGTAAACGTCGGATGGACAAATGCCATATTACCGAATTTGATCCAGCAACGAAAACCACTCACGAAACTCTCAAACGTGTGCCTACTCTAATAGAATATTCGGTTGGAAAGCAGAAACATACCAAGCGACCTGACCGGTTCGATCTAGAGTTGGTCCAACGGATTAAAGATTTGCCTTTCCCGGCTGGGTTTGTGCATGAACAACTTCCTTTCATGCACATGACGCACCAGCGTGCCCGGATGTCCAATTATGGTGTGACTCATATTCACCATTTCTACTTGCCGCGCGCCCAGCAAGTTCTTTATTTTTTATGGCAAGAAGCACTATCAACAACAAATAACCGTTTACGGACGTTTCTATTATTCACGTTTGAACAGACATTATGGGGAATGACGATATTGAACCGTTACGGGCCTACCCACTTTTCCCAAGTCAATCGTTATTTATCTGGTGTTTATTATGTTTCATCCTTAACATCAGAAGTTTCACCTTGGTATATTTTGGATGGAAAAACAGCACGGTTGGTTAAAGCTTTCTCTAGTATTCGAGTAAAGGATGGACAAGTAGCGATTTCAACACAGTCTTCCACGGCTTTATCAAAATCAGAAAACTTTGTGGATTATATATTTACCGATCCTCCCTTTGGCGAAAACATATACTACGCCGATTTGAACTATTTGGTTGAATCATGGCATAGGGTACGAACAAACAGCAGCCCAGAAGCAATTATTGATCAAGCGAAAGAAAAAAGGCTAACAGATTATCAGGAATTAATGCGTCAGGTTTTTTCCCGTTATTATCAATCGCTGAAACCTGGTCGGTGGATGACGGTTGAGTTTCATAACAGCCACAACATTGTTTGGAATGCCATCCAACAATCCCTTATGGAAGTCGGGTTTGTGGTTGCCGATGTGCGGACGCTCGATAAACAATCGAGTTCTTACCGTCAGGTAACTGCTGCCAGTGCTGCAAAACAAGATCTCGTCATTTCTGCCTACAAACCGAATGGGAATCTGGAAGAACGGTTCCGATTAAAGGCTGGCACAGAGGAAGGTGTATGGGAGTTCGTTCGCTATCATCTTTCCAAGCTGCCGATTGTGGTGGAGATAAACGGGAAACTCGAAGCGATTGCTGAACGCCAACCCTTCTTGCTATTTGACCGCATGGTGGCATTCCATATCCAGCACACCACCGCTGTGCCCATATCAGCCAGTGAATTTTATGCCGGCCTCCGCGCTCGTTTCCCTGCCCGAGATGGCATGGTGTTCTTATCTGATCAGACTCCCAATTATGACGCAGCAAAGATGCGCCTGGGGAATGTGGTGCAGCTTGCGCTTTTTGTGACCGATGAAAAGAGCGCCATCAACTGGCTGCGCCAGCAACTTGACCCATCTATGGACGGTCAGCCACAAACATACCAAGAGATCCAGCCAAAGTTCTTGAAACAACTGCAACAGGCAGATCATGAAGTATTTCCAGACTTAAACAATCTTTTAGAAGAGAACTTTTTGAAAGATGAGACAGATCATTGGTTCCTGCCCGATCACAACAAAGCCAGCGATTTGGAGCGGGTGCGCCTGCGATCATTGCTGCGCGAGTTTGGTGAATATGCCGGCGGCACAGGCCGGCTGCGCCAGTTCCGCACCGAAGCCGTTCGCGCCGGGTTTGCGGATGCGTTCAAGCGCCAGGAATATGACACGATCATCAAGGTCGCCGGCCGGCTGCCGGAAGATGTGTTGAGGGAAGATCCGGACCTGCTGATGTACTTTGACAGCGCCACATTGAGGAATAAGTAGGGAATCAGGAGAAGAAATGGAAACCTGGGTGGTAATTGAAGCAATAGCGGCATCATTAAGTGCATTAATTGCGGCAATCGCAATTTACCAAACTGTCAAGTTACAGAAAAAGCAAATGCTTTTGGAGCAACGACAATTCTTACTTCCTCTTTGGACGCAACTTCAGAGTTTAGACGAAATTGATCCCCAAAAACCAGTTTGGAAAGATGTCATAAAGGCGGTCAATATTCTGGAACTGGTTGCGGTCTCTTGGGAGGGACAATTGATTGATGAGAACATTATCCGTCGAATGTATTGCGAGCTTTATATTGAGTTCTTTGATAACATCACGGATTGTAAAAATCCACCACCGAGTATTTCAAAGGATGGAAGGCAAATGTTATATGCCTCCCCAGCCACAATCAAACTTTACAACTTGCTCAAAACAGAACATGCAGAAAAAGGCGGGTTGAATCCTATTTCGTAGTTTTGATGTCATGGAGGGAACAATGAAAGACGAAGCAAAAAAACTGGTACAAGCATTGATCGATTCAGGAGAAATAGAATTCCATGAAACATATACTCTAACCAGAGATGGTAAGAATACTGGAAATTATGTGTTCGTGTTGGTTGTAAAAACGGATGCAGAAGGAAATACAAGATTGAAAGAGGTTACAGAGTTTTCTGTTCATAAGGCTGTTGCAGGCCCTAAAGGAGTTCCATGTCCATTGTGTGGCGGGTCAGGAAAAGTTTAGTCGGTTTAACTGTGATTAGTTCCGATAATAAGCTTATTTATAAACAGACTCACTGGAAATATTGGATCAACAGTGAAGTCGGCTGAATAATTCCGATTTTCTTGTTTTAGGTTTACCCTGACATTGTGCCTCAAATAACAACAATAAAAAGAGGTTTTCATGGGCTTCGAAACACCAATCACCATCGAAAAGGTCATACAAGGCATCCAGCAGAACAAATACGTTTTGCCGGCCATTCAGCGGGAATTTGTTTGGGACGGCGAACAGATTGAAAAATTATTCGATTCGCTTATGCGTGGTTATCCAATCGGTTCTTTCTTGTTTTGGAAGATCGAGCCGGACCATCTAGGTGATTTCCAGTTTTATCGCTTTATGGATTGCTATCACGAGCGGGACCAGCGCCATAATCAACCGATTGACCTGGTGGGTGATACTAGCATTACAGCAGTTTTAGATGGTCAGCAGCGGTTGACTGCATTGAACATTGGATTAAAGGGTTGGTATGCCAATAAACTTCCCTATTATCGTTGGAACAACGACTACGCATTCCCGAATCGTTATTTGTACTTAAATTTGCTCAATCCACCTGAAGATAACGGCAATGCCTTCGATTTTAAGATGCTTCAGGAAAAAGACGCCAACCAGGTTGACGGCAAAAAATTCTGGTTCCGGGTCAGCGATATATTCAAGTTCAAAGAGCTGCAAGACACGATGTATTTCTGCATTGAGCAGGGGCTAACCGCCGATAAACGGACATTCCCATCCAGCGCATTAATGGAATTATTCCGCATCATCAAAGAAAAGCCATTGGTAAATTTCTTTCAAGAGGAAAGTCAGGATCTGGACAAAGTTCTCAATATTTTTATCCGGGTCAATTCTGGCGGAACCATATTGAGCTACTCAGATATGCTTCTTTCCATCGCAACCGCAGCCTGGAAAAAAATTGATGCGCGAAAAGTTATCTATGATCTGGTTGAAGACCTTAATGATGTTGGGGAAAAATTTACCTTCAACAAAGATTTCGTCTTAAAGTCCTGTCTCGTTTTGAGCGATATTCCAGCTATTGAATTTCGCGTGTCCAATTTTACCCGCGAGAATATGGAAAAGATCGAGAAGAACTGGGAAGCAATCACCAAAGCGCTCAAAGAAACCGTCAAAATGATTTCAAGCTGGGGATACAGCTGGCAAACCCTCGTATCCGCATATGCGATTATCCCGCTGGCGTATTACATTCATAAGCGGGGCACCCCATCGAACTTTGTTACCTCCACCAAATATGCCGAAGACCGCACTATTTTACGAAAGTGGCTTCAAATCGCCTTACTCAAACGGACATTCGGTGGGCAGCCGGATAATGTATTAAGGCCAATTCGCAAAGTCATCCAGGGCAATTACAACGAATTCCCATATGATGCAATCTTGGATGAGTTAAAAAGCACATCCAAGTCGATGAAATTTGACCAGGCTGAACTTGATGGCTTGATGGCTTATCATTACGATCAACCCTATACCTTTAGCGTGCTTACCTTCCTTTATCCCTGGTTGAAGTATGACCAGCAATTCCATGTGGATCACATTTTCCCCCGAGCAATGTTTACAACGAAAGAACTGAAAAAGCGCAACATTTCTCCGGATAAGTGGCCGCTCTGGCTAGATCATTACAACGATTTGGCGAACCTGCAATTGCTGCAAGGACCAGTAAATATTGCCAAATCCGATGAGGCGTTTGATTCCTGGATCGCAAAAGAATGCCCTACCTTAGAAAAATTGGCCACTTATAAAGCCTTACACTTTATACCAAGTGGTTCATTGAAGTTTGAGGACTTTCCGGAATTTTTGGAGGAACGTGAAAACATCTTGAGAACGCAACTGGCTGAAGTTCTCGATGTTCATTAGGGCGGATCGGAATGCATCACAAAATCCTTAGTCTTTTTCCTGCGCACGTACATCCTCTCACCCTGGTTAGCGATCCAGATGGGCTCTTGAGTGGCGAAGCCACCCGAGTAGAGCTGGGACGGCGCGGTTTCACTCTAATTCAAGAAACCGAAGTTGTCTTGCTGCGCCGGCGGCTTGTTGAATCTGTTTCACCTTCTGCGGAAAATCCTCTACTGGTAATCTCCACTGGCCCTTTAAATGTACTACCTTATGATCTTTGGCAGCCGGGTCACAGAGTGGAACTGTCGTTACACCAGTACTTCCCCAACCTGGCTTACCCGGTGCTGCAGACACTTTCCCCCTCCCATATTGAGTTGTTGTCACAGGTTGAACAGCCGCTGGCTCCTTTGGGTCGGCAAAAAACCATTGAATTTCTTTTGGAAAAAATCTTTGACGCTAATCCGACACTCCTTGCCCAAGCTCATCAGTTGGTTGGCTGGTTAACTCGTTATCATCAAACGAATTCGGTGATGCCGGCCTTATTATGCGATTACCTGGTCGAGTGTTTGCGGCGTATCCCGGCATACCAGAACTGGAATCTGGCGCAGTGGATCAGCGATCCACAGGCATTTGCGGCATTCCTCCAGAGCCAGTGGAATGGGTATGTTCAAAGCAATATTTCAAAGGAAATTGGTGATGGGAAGGGCGAATATCACATTTTCACTGATGACCGGCACCTCCAGAAAATGCTCCCTGATCTGGTGCGCGGTCGATTGATCCATCCAGTTGAAGCGCCGGCCGCCGTTGAACTGCCTGATTGGGCTGTTTCCGGTCTAGCACAGCGAGATATGCGCAGTGAGCAACTGCAAAGTTCGCTGGATGATCTTCATCAGAAGGTCTCCGCCCTTTCAGACGCTGGTTGGGAGACCTGGAAGCAATGCGCTCGCCAGTGGGCCGAAATCAATGCTATCCTGTATACCGCCGAATTACCCTCTCCGAGTTCTTGGAAAGAACCTATCCAAACACTTGCCCAGAGTCTGGATCGGGTGTTTCTACGCTGGTTGCAGAACCATTATGCGATGCTCGCCGCACAGCGCCTGCCGCGACCGTCGCACGTTCATCATATCCCGCATTACCTGACGTACCTGCGCGGATTGGGAAGTCCGAATCTATCCAGAGTCGCTTTACTGATCCTGGATGGGATGTCATTCATCGATTGGGCAGTGATCCAACCGCAGTGGAGCCAAAGAAATCCGCACTGGCAAATCCATACCGATTTGCTTCTGGCTCAGATCCCCACCATCACTGCACTGTCTCGTTATGCGCTTATTTCCGGTCTGCGTCCCTCTGACTTTGCCAGCCATCTCGATAACGTCCCATCCGAAGAAAAGAAATGGCAGCTTTTCTGGATGAACCAGGAGTTGCCTCCAAACGCGATCGGGTTTGAGCATCTCGCTCTTGATCGATCGGAAGCGCCGGCTGGAATCGAAAGCGCAAGACTCCAGGCGCTCTGCTTGATCGACGATACCCTCGACCGGCTGACTCACAATGCCACCCTGGGCACGACAGATCAACAGGCCTCGCTACGCTTATGGCTGGATTCCACCCAAACGCCCAATTCAACGCCTCTGGAAGCGCTGATTTCCAAACTTTTAGAGAAACAGTTTACCGTTTTTCTGGCGAGCGATCATGGTCATGTTGAGGCAGCCGGGTTTGGCCAGCCATCGGAAGGCCTGGTTGCCCAGACCCGCGGCAAGCGCGCCCGTATCTATCAGGATCGAAACGCCGCGCTGAGAGTACAATCTGCCTTCGCGGAAACCATCTTATGGGAAAACGATGGCCTCAACCCGCCCGACCTTTTCGCTCTGATGCCAGCTAAGCGACGCGCCTTTGTACCAAACGGTGAGGTCGTTGTCACGCATGGCGGTATCACCATAGATGAGGTAATTGTGCCATTTATTCGTATTGATCGGAACGCCTGATGGAGATAGCATGCAAAAAAGCATTGGATTAAGTCGAACGGTACGCCTGGACTGGCTGGATGCAGCCGCCACGCTTTGCCTGGAAAACCGGCCACATGCGGAAATCCGCCAGGAGCTGGATCACCTGGTTGCACCGGCGCAGCCGGGCGAAGTGGAACGCGCCAGAATCGTAGATACTTTGGTGCGGATTTGGGTCAAAGCAGACCCGAGTTTGAAAGCAAGCGCTTTGGTTTTGTATCCGCAGTTATCCACGCGGGAAGATCGGCTGTGCCTCCACTACGGTCTAATATTGGCGCAATACCCTTTTTACCGGTTATGCGCGTCCATTCTCGGACAGATTTCTAGAACACAGGAAGTCGTATCTCGCAAGATAATAAAAGAGAAAGTCACTGCTGAATTGGGAAATCTAGGCAGCATTGAAAGGGCTGTAGAAAGGTTGTTTAAGACCTGGATTGATTGGGGTGTATTATCCCCGGACGAAAAAAATCAATCCTTCCGGATAGATGCACGTTCGGTGCATGCATCGAGTACCGAGGTTGAGAAATGGCTCCTAGCCTGTGCGTTGCGCGCCCACCCATCGGATTCACTGCCGTTTGCTGATTTAATCGGTCTGCCCGAGCTCTTTCCATTTCCTATCAATATCAATGTTGATAATCTGAGGCAAGATCCAAGATTTCGGATACAAAGACAAGGAGGGGGGTTGGTAATGGTCATGATTGAAACTGGAACCGGAACCTAGGTGTGATCTTATTTTAGGGGAAAGATATATAATGAAAACAAATCATTCAAAGCGAAAAGAAAACATGAATTAAATGGGGAACTATTTCATTATGGGGATAGCTGACAATTTCACCGATATTCTTTCATTGTATCCGAGTGCTGCTCCAATTAAACAGGGAGGACAAAAAGCCGTTTTCCTTATAGACCATCAAGATTTGGGAAAATGTGTACTTAAAGTAGGTATATATTCAAGGCCTCAGACACTAGAGCGAATTGTTCGCGAAGTAAAAACGTTACGGGAAATTGACTCACCTTACTATCCCAAGAATTATGAGTTTCAGGTTCTTGATGGCAACCGTTTCCTCATCTTTGAGCAATATATTGAAAGTATTCCTCTTTCTTCTTGTTTACAAAATTATACCGATATCGAAAATGCACTCTTTTTATTGAAGGAATTGGTTTTAGGATTATGGATAATTTGGAATAAACAAATAGTGCACAGGGACCTTAAACCAGACAATATCTTAATAAGGGATGATGGGCATCCTGTTATTATCGATCTCGGGATTGCAAGACTACTTGACGAAGAATCTTTAACTCAGACTATTGCTCACCGGGGGCCGGCAACACCTGCGTATGCTGCTCCTGAACAGTTGCTTAATAGGAAAGCTAGCATAGACATTCGAACTGATCAGTTTAATCTCGGGATCATAACAACACAGTTATTAATGGGAGGAGTACATCCATTTGACCCAGAAGTGGTAGGGGATGGTGAAAATATTATGGAAAACATCATTCAAGGAAAATGGGTTAAAGATGTTTTTACTAATCATGACTTGAGATTACTCCAGCCCTTAATCGAAAGGCTTCTTGGTAAAGAGCCTTACATGCGGTTCCGTTCTCCGGAATTGCTTATGCAACAAATAGATAATTGTTTAGAAAAGGTGCGACGATGAGCATTGAAATTTTCCATCAACTAGGTTTTAGAAGTCAATGGAATTTTCAAAGTTTCATTGACGATAATGTGGGAAATGGTTTCATTCTTGCTCCAAGCCACATGGAAAAAACCGAAGTCGAGAATCTTGATAGTAATTTGAAGAGAAATTCGATTTTCGATCCACAGTTTTTTATACCCAGTGTTCAAAAAAGGAAATTAGCCACATACGATTTTTTCCCGGATATTGTGGCCAATGGTTTTCAAACAAGCGAATATTCTGACGGCTTCTCACAAGAATGTGCAGAAAGATGTATTATCTTTCAGAAAGAAAATGGCTTCGAGAAGCTTATTATCCCGACCAGGTACATATCCGGAATGCCTTCTAGTTTTATACAACAACAACAGCAACTGTTTGTTTTGCCATTTGTAGATGCTATTGCCAGACTTGGCAAGGATCGGCCAGTGCTTCTTCAAATTGTGCTAAATGACGGAATGATAAAAGATCAAGAATTCTCAGCAGATCTTTTGAATTGGATAACCGGGATCCCGGCAATTGATGGGGTTTATCTTATCGCAGATATTAACCCACGCACAAAGCAATTAAGGGATATTGACTTTCTTTACTCCTACCTGCGCTTTATACAGGCATTGTCGTTGAACGACTTATATATACTTCTCGGTTATCAAAATACGGAAGCTGCTCTTTTAACCCTTGCATCTCCTAGCGCCGTCTCAATTGGATCATATGAAAACCTGAGAATGTTTAATATCAGGAACTTTGAAGAAGATGATAATGGGGCAAAGCGTGGTCCTAATGCGAGAATTTATGTTTCAAGGCTATTTCAATGGATTGATACGAACTATATTGGTGCTATAACCCGTGTTTTTGGCGACACACAACTTTTTGATGACAATCACTATAAAGCTCAGATGTTTGAGCCCAGCTACCACTGGCATTTTTCTAAGCCCGAATTGTATAAACATTATTTCTTGGTCTTCTCAGAACAAATACGCAGCATTTCAAACTATAATGGAATCGATAGATATCATTTCTTGCGTCAATTAATTGAACAAGGAATGGCTGAGTTTGCGTCAATTAGAGATAGAGGCGTTATTTTAGATCAAGATAGTGATGGTTCACACTTACCGGCATGGCTAACAGCAGCGAATCTATTTGCACAAGATCAAGGCTGGAGATAGTTTATGCCATTTAGTACGGAACAACAGCTATTTGAGGTAGCTATAGCCAGTCCTTTTATCCAAAATATGGTGGATAGCTTGGTCTATACTACATATGCTTGCATAGAGCCTCAAGGTCTTTTCGGTATTCCAGACTTGTTAGTAGCGAATATCAAACATGGTCCGAATGAGGCAAAAATATACCGATCATTTGCTTTCGAGATGAAGCTCTCGAATTGGAGACGAGCATTAATTCAGGCATATCGATATCTCTCTTTTGCAAATTATGCTTTTGTGGTTATCGACAGAAGTTCACAGAAGCCCGCAGTGGATCACATTAGTGAATTTGCCTTATCAAACATAGGCCTGATTAGTGTTGATAAATCTGGGTTCTTTAGCCTTCACTTTTATCCGAAATTCAATCAACCGTACTCTTATGATATGGAATGCAAACTTAAACGTTTGTTATTGGGAGAAAGAAACGATAATCCAAAGCAACGTTTAGATGTACGAAATTGGTCACGGACAATTTCTCGGTATGAGAAGGTGTTTTAAAAACGCTTCAACACTTTGATAAAAGAAAAAGCAGGAAACCTTTGTCAAAACAGGCTTCCTGCTTCTTCTACTAAATTCCCAACCCTATCTGACCCTCCGTCACTACCTCCTTTCTTCTTATTCTCCTAACAACCCCAGTCTTCTGCGTCACCCACTCATCCCACGTCAGCACCTTCGGCCCCGGCACAATCGCCGCACTCGGAGTCGTCAGGCTGCCCAGCGGATTGTGACTCATCTGCAGATCGTCGGCGAACAGGGTTTGTAGATCCGGCAGCTTCGCCCCATCCAGCACATCGCGCGCCAGTTGGGTCAAGAAGTCGCCTTCGTCTTCTGGCACAATCGCACCGCCGACCTCGTCGCCGTACACGAGCTGCGCGGCTTTCATCTTGCGCCCCATCAACCGGAGCGCGTTAGCCTCCATGGTCGAGTTGTAGACCGAGAAGATTGCCTTGACTGGCTGCGTCTGGCCCAAACGCCACACCCGCCGGACGCTCTGCCACAACGTGTAAAGCGAAAATTCCGGCTCGAAAAAGATGACGGTCGAGAATTGAACCAGGTCCAGGCCGGTTTCTACCAGGCGCGGGTTGCAGATCATCACGTCGATGCCATTGACCCGTTTGGCGATCCATTCTTCCCGTTTGCGCGGGTTGATGTTCCCACCCAGGATGGTCACGCGCAGTCCTGCCGCTTGCAGTGGCAGTTCCACGCGGTCCTGTATATCCCGGGTACCGGTTTGGCGCAGGTACACCAGCACCTTTCGCCCTTGCTGTTTTTCGGCCTTGCAGAAGCTGGCCAGCCAGTTTTCTTTCGGTAACCATTTATGCCCGTTCGGGTTGATCGCCGGCAGTTCCATCAGCGTGACCTTTCGCACCACTTCACCATCATCACCGTCCACTTCATCGACCATCACCGCTTCATCGCGGAAGGCCGAGTTTGGCCGCGCCAGGCTCCATTGCAGCCAGGTCGAGAGATAGCGCCGGGATTGAATGGCGAGCTGCTTGAGCGAAGTATCCATGCCGCTGTACTGATCGCCCTGATCCTCCAACATGTCGAGCGATACCACTTCCTCTTTGTATGCCGGAAGCGCCAGGTTCAGATCTTTGAGACTCAGGAACACGGTCGTGTCCAGCAGCCGGCTGACGATGGCCGGGCTGACGCCTGGTTGCTCTTTGGCCTGGTTGCGATAGCGCCGGTTTCCTGTGAACACGCCATCGTCGTCATCTTCGTCTCGTCGCCGGCGGTGCTGTGTTTCCAGAACGCCATACAGCCGCGCCCAGCGCTTTTCATCTTGGAAGGCGAAGTCGCGCCGGACAACTGCGTTCAGGCGATGCAGCAGCCAGAAGATACTGGTGCGTAGAGTAGGAGCAAGGCGCACCTCCTGCCTTTCGACAGGTATGTTTCCCCACTCCTCTCCCCAAACCGGACATGATACTTTCGTAATCATCCGGCTCTCCCCTATTCGTTTTTGCGTGGTCTGCCATAGCCACCTTGTGCTACATGACACTTTTCACAGAGTGTCACGAGGTTTTCAAGAACGTCTTGGCCGTCTTTGCGTTTAGGTTTGATGTGGTGAACATCCAGATTTTCCTTTCCACCGCAGATGGTGCATCGGTAATTATCTCGTTCCAAGACTTCATCCCGGAGGTTGCGCCAGGTGTTGTATTCTGGTTCGGCGCGTCCATTCCAGGGGTCGTCTGGCACTGGAATTTCTGGTTCTGCCACATTTATTCCTGCTGGGTCTTGAAGCAGAAAAGGGTTGGAACGTTTGGGCAGGCGATGAGGCGTGATGTGAACATCCCTCATCATGAAGAGAAAGTAGTCACTGCCATCGGTTCGTTTGACAGCAAAATTCTTTCGGTTGCCTTGCTGCTTGAGATATTTCTTGAGAATCTCTCGATAGCAGGATTCATGACGTTGTACCAACCACTTTGCAAGCTTGAGATGCACCCAATGATCCAGCCAGCTCGCGATTAAGCTGGCATTGCAATGACGGTAATAGTTCATCCATCCCCGTAACACCGCGTTGAGTGCGTAGAACTTGAACATCGGGTTATCATTGAAGCCTTTTCGACTGGTCATCTCTCGGACTTTGTCCTTCAACCGGTTGATACTCTTGTCAGAAGGGCGTATTAGCGTGATTGCCTTTTGCCCATTATGCTCAGGATAGTGCTGGATATGAAAACCCAGGAAATCAAACCCGTCGCAAGCATGAGTAACTACCGTCTTTTCTTCAGACAGTTCCAGCTTTAGGGTACCTCTCAGAAAGTCGCGTATCTCATCCCGGATCGCTTCCGCTTGGGCTTTCGTACCATTGCATAGAGCCACCCAATCATCGGCATACCGGACATAGATACAATTACTCTGTCCCTTCTTGCGCCGCCATTCTTTGGCGTGCCTTCCCAGGCTGCCATACTTTTCCATCCACCAGCGGTCAAGCTCATGCAGGTAGACATTGGCTAACAAGGGTGACAGGATGCCTCCTTGAGGTGTCCCTTCAGGCGAGTGCCGGAAAACCTGGTTTTCCATGACACCTGCTTTCAGAAACCGCCCGATTAGATTCAAGACTTTGATATCGGCCACTCGTTTGGCTACCAATTTCAACAAGATATCGTGGTTCACCTTGTCGAAGTACGAACGAATATCACCCTCAATGACCCAGTAGTACGAGTTGCGTGGATTGATCAGCCGGTAGAACGTTACGACCGCATCCATGGTGCGCCTTCCAGGTCGAAACCCAAAGGAGCAATCCAGGAAGTCGCTTTCGTAAATTGGTTCCAACAGCATTTTGAGGGCCATCTGAACCACCCGGTCTCGGATGGTGGGGATTCCTAAGGGACGCAGTTTTCCATTGCTTTTCGTAATGTACTTGCGTTTGACTGGCCTGGGTTGGTATTCTCCGGTGGATAGCTCTCGCTTGAGGTCGTTTAGGAATTGTTCCCGAAACCCTTCTTGCTTGAAGTTTTTCAGGGTAACTCCATCTACCCCTCCCGTTCGAGCACCGACATTGGATAGCACCTCATTCATTGCTACGTCAAGCCAATCGTCCCTTTTTAGAAGGTGATACAGGTTTTTGAACCGGTGTTCTGGTTCCGCTACGGCTTTCCTTGCGAAACTGTGCTGAGTTTTGAGTATATCGTCCAACATTTTTAGGACCTCCTCATCAACGATCAGTTTTCTTCGAATAGCTGCCTCCCTTCGCCATGTGGACGGCTTTCCCGTCCTCAGACTACTATGAAGGCTCCGACTCACAATGCTCACATCAACCGCAGGTAGTCCAACCCCGAAGGGTCGAGCATTGTTTCTCTCTTGTTCCCATAACAGCACATCTACCTTGACGTTAGGCTCCGTCTCTACACCCACAAGACCCTCTCTGGGTCCCCGTTGCAGTCCACTAGCTTACACCCCTGTAGCATTGCGGTTCGGTCGAAAAAAGAACCTTTTCGCCTCATGCAAAAAGATGAGACTTAACTGCAACTCACTCCACGGCCTCTCGGCCAGCCATCCTTAATGGAATGTCTTCGGCTTTGGATGCTTCATACAACGATTTCTCTCGTAGCCATGGTCAAGATCAAGCCGGCGGTCATCGGGCCAGATGGTTCAGCCCTTATCCGCTTATGTCCCCGTAGCTCTTTCACAGGTTCTTCCTCATGTTCCCCTGCTGCACGGGTAGCTTCATCAGCCTTGGGGGAGGCTGGTGGTTCTACTGGCTCGGTTTGTCATCACCTCCTTTCATGAGCCGTTCGAACATTACTGTTATGAACTTCAAGACGCACTCTTGCCGCCGAAGAACGTGCCGGTGAGGGTCAATGTGCTTTTACAGGCCGTGACCAGCTGGTGAAAAGCCACGCCTCGATCCGAGGCCTTGGCCTGGAACTGATGGACCTCGTCTGCGATCAGCAGCTTGAAAGCTCCCCTGGCGTGTTTGGCGATGTATTCGGCAATCGAGTGGCGGCGGGCGCCGGTGAACTCAAACAGGGCTTGCCCGCATTTCCGCATTCCCCAGATCGGATTCCCATTGTCATCCAATTTCCTTTGCTGGCGGTTGTCCAACTGCCAGCCAGGGATCTGGTTGGTGCAGAAGCGCCGTTTATCGGCCAGGTCTTTCAGATCTGTGACCGGTACTTCGAAGCCATCTTCTTCCTTTGTGATGATCTTTCCACATGCCGGGCAGGCGCAGGCATCGACTCGTTTACCGGTCAGTGGGTGTTCTGTCTTGCGCATCACCACCGCTGGCTGCCAACCCGCCCCGAACTTGGCCGAAGTATGGGCCACTACCGCTACCCACCTGGGCATCGGTAGTCCCTTCTCCTTTGCGTTTTGTGCGGCTGCCTGGTATTGCTCCAGGAAATCGCGCACGTCATTTGCGTCGGTCATCTCGTTCGCGTTTCGTCCGATCCGGCGTAGTTCCCGCGCGTGTGCGCCAGGAATGACCTCTTCGATCTCGCGGATCCACTTGGGAACCAGGTGGGGTGGGCAGACGATCAGAGCCGGGTAGGCTTGAAGCAGTTCGATTACAGCTGAGGCCATGGTCGTTTTGCCCGTGCCCATTTCGCTCTGGCAATTCGCTACTCCATTTTTACGAATGGAACGAGCCAAAGCAGCCGAGACATGCCGTTGAGTCGGTAGCAATCCCGGTCGTTCCTGCCCTGGCAGCGGCTTTCGCCCCGTCCCAAGTGTGTCCAGGATGGCCGTTTCTTCGGCGGATGGATCCAGGTTGTAGAGCGGCCGGTAGGTTTCTAGTACATGTGCGGCAATCTTCTCACCGTGCGCCTTCATGAAATCCGATAAGCCCTTCACATCCTGGATCACCTGCACGCCGTCTTGTTTGAGCACGGCCACTGTGGTGACAAAACGGTCCTTGTAGGTTTCCACGACCACACCGCTGTCTTTGCTGTCAGTTTCCTCGCTTTTCTCGACGACTTTGATCACCCGCCCTTTGATCAACATCGGGCGGCCTTCTTCGTCGGTCAGCCGGACCGTTCCCATCATGCCGGAGGCCATCAGCATGGCCACGTGGCCCTTCTTGAGGGGCATCACCGGCTGGGTGAGCTGAGCCAGGCCTCGGGATGGATTGATTAGATCCAGCCATTCGGATGTGGTTTGCACGCCGGCTTTCTGGGTGGCATCAACCACCTCTTCCGGTTCCCAGTCCATGCGCTTGAACACCACCGGTCGGCTGTTTGCGCCGCGGACAGGGGATTGAACAAGCTGATAGACCGGCTGCGGAATGGGTTGGATCGGCACGATCTCGCTTTGCGCCAGGCTCGTGATTTCGCCGACTTCCCGGTCACCGGGGATCTTGTAAGCCAGCCGGCGAGTGGCGAATACCACCACCTGTTGGAACTTCTCGAACAGGCCGTCTTGGAAGCGGTAGATGCGTGTGTTCTCATAATGGCCCCCCAACAAGCGGGCAACTTCGGGCATGCCCAGAATGCGTTGGGGGATGATGTAGATCAACAGTCCACCACGAGCCAGCTTTGGGGTTGTGGATTTCAAAAATTCTAACTCGAGCCTTTTCTGGTCGTCAAAGCGGTCGAACTCGTAAGGCGGATTCAAGAAGAGGCAGGAGATGCTTTCATCGGTCAGGAAGCAGGCTTGCCAGGGGGCCTGGAAAACCTTATCCATGACTTGCTCAGCTTTTGCTGCGCGTTCCGGCGACAGCTCCACGCCCCAGGCTTCGCAGTTGAGAGCCTGGCCAAGCTGTGAAGCCGCGTGACCCTCACCCGCACAGGGATCAAAAAGCCGGGCTCGGGTTTCGGCAGGCGCAATATAGCTTTGAATGACTTCGATCACAGGTTGGTCGGTGGGGTAATACCCCATCTTTTCGATGGCTGGTGGACGCATATTCGACTCCTTTGGGGGAAATAAAAAGACCCCGCAGGAGTCGCGATTCACCCCTGGAGGGGAAAGCGCGCCCCTCCGGGGTCAGTTGGGTGAAATGATTGTCGGGTGCGATCAGGCGGTGAGTTGCAGCGTCTCCTGCTGGAGCAAATCGGTGATTAAGCCTATCCAATCCGCTTGCAGATCGATTCGCGCTCCCAGAATGCAGTCGCCGCCGGTGGTGAGGTCATGTACATACCGCTGGCTGCGAGCCTGTTTCCACAGCTCAGCACCCCATTCGTCGAGAATGGGGATTTCTAGGGCATCTTTGAGCCGGTCTATGAATAACCGCTTCAAATCTTGATCCAGGTTGTGTGCCCCTTTGAAAACGAGCAGGTAGGCGAAAAGATCTTCCGGTTCCCACTTGCGGGGCAAAGCAATACGCGCGATGAATGCCGCATGGTGGCTGGTGTAGTCCGGCATAGGCTGCCAGGCTTGTTCGTACTTTTCGACCGGCAGCAGGCTGACATCGCCCGCGTCTTCTTGCGACATGCTCATTGGCTTATTCGCCATCAGCGTCACGCGCAGCGATTCCAGGCTGGTTTTATAGCCGGTCAGACCGACATACACCAGATTATGATCGCTGTCGTAGGCAAAACCGCTGACGTAGCCCATGGCCTGTCCATTGCGCAGCTTGGGTACCGCGCCTGGAAATAGCCGCTCCTGCAAAGCCACACTCTGGTTCTCCTTTTTGGTGATCTTCCACACCACAATCCCAGCATCAGTGCGCAGCAGCTCTTCATTCATTTCGCGCAGGATTTCGTACAGCCCTTTCCAAGGGTGCGCGCCAGTGAACGTAACCAACGTCTCACCGGTTTTGATCTGAATGGTTCGCGTTTCGGCGTCCAGCGTTGCTTCACCCAGGGTGAGGCGCCGGTACTTGGCCAGGATTTGTGGAAGCTTTGCACCTTCCTTTGCAGTAAAGAGATAGGCTCCGAGTTCCGAGTCGTACTTGAGAAACCCGAAACCACCAACGCTGTAATCATAAGGGTAGGCTGCCCGGTCCAGCGCCGCGCCAAGATCTTCGCGCGCCGGCAAACCACTACCGTCTTTGTAAGCCGCGATGATGATTTTGCCCTCTCGCTGCTTCGCGATGATGCGGTTTACTTTTTCTCGCAAAAGTTTATCTTCGTAGATGTTCATATCTTCCTCCTGTGTGTTTTGTTTTAAATGAATGACCAACGTTGTTCAAAGACGTGAATTACAGCCAAGGTAATTGGGTTTTTGGGAAAAAATCCCAAGAACGACAAACGTCGATCTCACACTTTGTGGTGTAGGGACCGACGTTTGGCTTTCTTGGTGGGTATATCGGTATGATAAGGGGGAGACATTGCTCCCCCTTATTTCTACTTACCGTCCACGTGCATTGGCATCAAGATATACTGATAATCCTCCTCTTCCCCTGTCGGGGATGCTTCACGGCCAGCCGGCCGAATGACCGCCGGCGTCTTGTGTGAACTGGTTTCGATCACCACGTTTTGAGTACGGATCGCCTCTAGTCCATCCTGCAAGAACTTTACGTTGAAAGCGATCGTCAGTTCCGGGCCAGTTACGGTTGCCGGCAGCTCAATCTCGCTCTCGCCGGTATCGCCGGACTCGGCCAGGACCGTCACTTTCCCAGTCTGATCCGCGCCAGGTGTCAGGCGTAGCTGGATCACATTGCCGCCCTCGCGGGCGATGATGCCGGCTTGCTTGCAGGCTTTGAGCAGATCCGTAGTGGCAATCACGGTGCGTGTCTTGTAACCTTTCGGTACGATCACCTGATAATCTGGAAAACGGCCGTCGATCAACTGCGACACGAGTTGCACATTTTCGGTGCGCAACACCACCTGCGAGCCGGTCGGCGGGATATACAACCTGACCTGCTCGGGTTTGGTGGCGCTCAGAACCCGGACTACCTCCTTGAGAGAAGACGCCGGGATGATCACTTGTTTCTTTGTCACCGCAGATGGCAGAGGCGCCCGCTTGATCGCCAGGCGGAAGCCGTCGGTCGCAGCCATCGAAAGCGTATTGCCGTCGAAGGAGATCTGTACTCCTTCCAGCACAGGCCGGGCTTCGTCTGAAGCGGCGGCAAAGGCGGTTCCCTGGATCATTTCACGCAGCATGGATGCCGGCAGTGTTACTCCTTCAGAGACATCATGTTCGGGGAGGGGAGGGAACTCAGATGCTTCAGTCCCACGCACCACGCCCTTGAACGTTCCGCTCTTCAACATTGCCTCCGGTTTGCCATTCACCGAAAACTGCACTTCGTTATCCGCCAGTGAATTGACGATATCGGTCAGAGTCTTGGCCGGCAGGGTCAATGCAATCTGGCCATCCAGCCGCGCGTCCATCCAGGTGGATACACCCAGGGTCAGGTTCGTCGCCGCGAGCCGCAGTTGCCCACCTTCACTGGCAATCAGAATGTTCGCCAGGATCTGCAGGTGCGGGCTAGATGCCACCGCCCGTCCCACAATGGACAGGCTTTCTGCGAAAGCGCTTTTTTCAACGATCACTTTACTGCTCATCGTTTGGTCCTCCTTTGAATTCCTCGTGTAAATTACTTTGTTTCGGTTATCGAGCTATCAAGCCAGGCGCATAGCGCCTGGACGGCTGCCCGATCTTCGGACATCCGGGTCATCACATCCTGGTTGGAAGGCGGCTGCCATTGCTCCACGATTCTTTTGATCACAGCTTCCAGATCGTCCAGAGAAAGGACTTGCGGTACGGTCGGTTGGTTGTCCCCTTCCCATTGCGAAGCCAACAACCTGCTGGCATGATTGGATGGAAGGATGTAAGCAGCCCGGTCTATGCGGTCGATCACCAGCCGGCATTCTGCCTCACACTCCGACGAGCCCAGGTTGAAGCCGATCAGGTGCGGGTAAATATGTCGGTGTTGAACGTAAGCCAGGTAACCCGGCCAGTGGCCGGTGAACGAAATGTAGCCATCCGAAACCATTGCCTCGTCACCGCACGGCTCCCACCATAAGGCCAGATATCGCGCCTCCTCGCCTCGCCGGTAACCCACCGCCTGTTCTATTAAGGGCGCAGGGGGAACCGGGATTGGAAGAGGGATGAGATTCCACCCATTGGATTGAGCCAGGTCTTGTATTTTTGCATCTGAAACAGCCATTTGTACTCTCCTTGTTCAAATTCTGAGGGGTTACAACAGCGAACCTCAGGATGAATTCCATCCTGAGGTTCATTTGCTTTCTTTTGAATGCTGCTACTCGTCGAAGAAGCCGGCCGATTCGCCGCCATCTACCCAGTACGACTCATCATCACCCAGACGGGTGGCATTTTCGTACTGTTCTACCAGGGGGCCTTCGTCCGGCTCGTAGTCCGGTTCCCAAAGCGCCGGGTTGATTGCTCTGCAGGTCATCACCCGGTCGAGCACGATTTCGCGCCAATTGAGCGGGTCGATTTCCAACAGGTCCCGCCGGATGGTGTCCGCCAGGATCACCGTGGTTTCCTCGGTCAGCGTATCGGTGGGCAGGTTGTGAGACAAAACAGTCTGCGCGATGGCTTCAGCGATCTGTCCCCAGGTGATCGCGAATGCGGGCGCATCCGCCGGATAGCCGTTGTGGGCCAGCAGCTTCGATATTTCAAAACCCAGTTCCAAGTTTTCGTTCATCGTTGTTTCTCCTTGTGATTAGCGCGGTAGAAAGGCCGGTTGGTAGGATTCCAGCGCCGGCAGGTATACGCCGCACATGCGTTTGTACAGTTCAATCACCAATGCCAGGTCATTTCCGGCGTATTTACGCAGCGTGTCGCGATCCATATTAGCCACCTGTGAGCCGTCCAGATCAGGCAGCGGGTTCGGAATTCCATAGCGCTTGCAGACCCATTTCAGGCCGCGCGCATTGCCCCAGTTGTAGAGGATTCCCATCAGATCCACGACCGGCTCGGTCTGGTACTTCGCCAGGCGCGGCATAAGCGGAACTTCGATGTTCAAGGCAAACGAGCGGCGCAGCAGATAAGGCAGGTCAAAGCCCAGGATGTTGTAGCCGCACACGCGCCCATTCAGCTGGGCGAAATTACTCCAGAAGAAGCGCAGTAACGCCTCTTCATCCGGGGTGTCAGGGTCGCCTACCAGGCAGACCTCCGCGGAATTTTCTAAACCGCGCTGCAAGGCGATGGCGATTACTTTCCCCAGGTCGGCGTCCAAGGGCGCCTGCTGGATCTGTTCGGCTTTCTTTTCGGTGACATATTGAGCGATTTTGTCGGCATCTTTGTAATTGGCCGGAGCAGCAGGTTCCGGGAGGAACCCAAGCGCATCCGGGTTGGTGGCCGTTTCAATATCAAAAAACAAAATTGGCTGCATCTGTTTCTCCTTTGCTTGGTTGGGTGCACACCAGAGCAAAAGCTATTCGCTCTGGTGTGTGATGATTACGAAAATCCCATCCCTTTTTCTTTGAGCGATACCCAACGGGAGAGGCCGATCACCAGGTGATCCAACACCGAAATGTCCAGCAGTTTACCTGCCTGAACGATGGCGCGGGTCACGCTGACGTCCTCCGGGCTGGGAGTCGGGTCAGTCGAGGGATGGTTGTGTGCGATGACCACTCCAGCGGCATTGCGCTGCAGGGCCGGCTTGAACAGCTCTCCGACACGGACCATCGAGGAATTCAAGCTGCCGTGGTAGACCTCCACCACGTCCAGCACCCGGTTGCGCGTGTCAAGCACCACCACCACCAGGTATTCTTGCTCGCGGTGGGCCAGGAGCGGCATCAGGATCTGTGCCGCGTCGGAGGGGGAGTGGATCACCGGGCGATCATCTTCCGGCTGGAGCAGCTTGCGCCCCAGCGCCAGCGCGGCCTTGATCCGCAGCGCAGTCTGGTTGCCAATGCCGTCCACCCGGGCGATTTCACTGACGTGCGCCTGGGCGATCTTCTGCATGGTGCCAAACTGGCTGATCAGGCGTTCGGCGTGTTCTATCTGGTTGGAACCTCCGATGATTACTGCCAGCAGCTCAGGTAGATTGCAGGCATCCGGATCTTTAGCGACCCGGTAGCCTGGCTGCTCGCGTACTGGCAAAAGTTTCAACCGTGGAAGCGCGTATGCTTGGCCTTTGGGGTCTTCCAATAAGGGCATTTGGGTTTGCGTCATTTGTCTGTCTCCATTGAATGAGACGTGGGAGACAGCCGCCCCCGTGTGGGGACAACGTCCCCCACGTCTGGGGTCGGGTAACTGCTTCAGGCAGTCGGGTCATAACCGGTCTCTTCGAATACCCGGCGGCTAATCGCCGCGCATTCTTCCCAGGTCATAATTTCATCTCGCCGCACGCCGGGATATCCGGGCACGGGCGGAAAGAGCCAGGGATTTTCGGCCTGGTTCTTTTGGATACGCTGCGCTTTGGCTTGCAGAAAGTGGCTTAACCCACCAGTCTGACAGCGCCAACCAGGAGTCTTGGTGAACTTACCGTCCCATTTCGAATCCCGAAACGTTTTCGCGCCGCAGATTGGACAGGCAGCAGGGTCTAGAGGTTCTGGCGCGCGTCGGCCGCCGGCGTGTAAATACCGCCGGACCGCATCGATCGCATCGCAGTATGGCGCGCCGCAAGAGCAGGTCTTGTCTTTGCTTACCCGGTGATAGCGGGGATTGTCTTGCCGGCCCATGTCCACCAGGTACTGGTATCCTTGAATGGAAACGGTGGGATCCGGTGGATCTGGACCGCGGATTGGGGCCATGGAAAGACCATTCCGAAATGCAGCGCGCAGGTTTTGCCTCCTTTCATCTGAGCGCGAATCAATCGATGCAGGTGCGGTCTTCATAGGCCATTTCCAGGAACCAATCCACAGGAATTTGGCGATCCGGTGTAGGTTCATCTTGCTCAACCGGCGTTAAATCGACTGCCAGCGGCTGATCTTCCTCAGCCATGACTCGTACGTTGCGCACGTTCGGGATTGACCAGACCGCTGTGTCATCCTGATAAGGCCCGCCGTGGCTCATCTTTGTAAAGGGGGCGAGATTATTCAAGGCCCGCACCCAGACCGTTCCGGGACGCGGCCCTTTGGCATAGATCTCGACTGGGATATTGGCATCCCCATAACAGGTTCTCACGGTGATTTCGGCCGTGATCATGTGATCCTCCTTTGGTGTAGAAACGATCAAAGGGCACGCCTATCCGGCAATGCCCTTTGATCCTCTGGTGGTTATCGGCTGACGGTTGGGTTAGAAGGGAATATCGCTTTCGGTCATACCAGCGCCGATGGCTTCGCCTTCCTCTCCATCCTCACGGCTGGACAAGAAACGAACGGTCGACGCAGTCACTTCGTAGGAAGCGCCGTGCTTTCCGTTGTTTTCCCATACGTGTGGCCCGCCCGTTTCCGGGTCCGGCGTCAACCGGCCCTCGACCAGCACCTTGCTCCCCTTGTGGAGGAACTGATTGCAGGTTTCCGCCTGCTTCCCCCAGACGGTCACACGGAACCATGCGGTTTCCTTCACCGGCTGGCCGTTAGCGCCAGAATAGCGGCGGTTGGTAGCGACGGACAGCGTGGTCACCGGCTGTCCAGAGGGGGTGAAGCGCATTTCAGGCTCTTTCCCCAGGTTTCCGATCAGAATCAGCGTTTGAAACATTTGGTTTTCCTTTCATTGACTTGAGTTTATGCAGCAGTTGGGATGCGATTGGCGGAAATCCAATTCCGCAGGTCGGTCTTGGAAGCCGGCTGTTTACCCATCTTCTTGATGTAAGCGTCATAAGCTTCCTGCTCGGGCACATTACCGTTCACGCTTGTGCCATCCATGTACAGGCGAGAGGGCGCAGCCGGTGCCGATCCATTCGCAGGACGATGATCGGATGATCCAGTGTTTCCTGTGTGGCTTTGTTCCGTCCCGGCAATCTGGGCAATTTCCTTGTCGTACAGTGTATTGCCAAACTGGTCACCTAGCTGGCGGAAACAGCGCTTCAGGCAGTCGGTAACTGAACCGGCCAGAGCCATATCCAGCGCTTCAGGCGTATCACCGGAAAATACACAGCGCCCAAGATCGGCGTGGGAGTAGACCGAACCGTCCAGGGTGATGCTGACTTTCCCGGTCGCGTACACAATGCCCACATCCTCGACCTGAAAGTTTCCGTTCGCGTCCATTTGCGGAACCTTGCGCCGTTCTTGCTGGTTCCAGACCATGATTTTCTTCTGCCAACGCACGACCACCGGTTCGCCCAGCAGATCGAACGACCAGGCGAAGTCGAAAATGGCGTTGGCGCGATCAATCACGTCATAACCTTCAAGGTATGGAACTGTTCCCTGGCCAGGCGCCTGGCGGCGCTTGACTCGGGTCATATCCAGCGGCTGGCGCAGTTCCCACAAGACACGATCCAACCGGTCCTGTAAGCTTTCTTCTGTGTTTACGTTCGTCTGGTCCATTTGCGTCTCCTGTTGCGATATTTGTTGTTGTGCGGCCTCTGAGAGGCGCACCCCTTCGATGTGTTTGCAGCGCAGCTCCGGCCCGCGCTGCTGAAAGTCTTTACAGGTGCAGCTCCACATCTCACCCTGCATGGAAACCACGTAGGGCAGCTTGTCACCGTTCCTGACCGTCCATTGGAATGGACTGGTGCGGGTAACTTGAAAGCTGCCAGCGTGTATTGCAGCGTAAGCGCGTTCAGTCCGTTCAGTTTGAGCCTGTTCCTGTAAATGTTTCGTGGTGTCCTTGCTATCCTGATCCGTCATGTTCCTCCTTTGGTGTGTAAAATCCAACGTTGAATAAGACTGATGTTTGAACAACAACCCAGGTAACTTCAACCACTCTGAATTGGAAATTCAGAGCAGCAAACGCCAGCCGGCTAGAAAACTAAGCAGCTTGCATTTGTTGCTCTGGAAAATCGTTGTGAGGTGAGTTGCCCCAAATCTACGGGGCAACTCACCAATATCTTTGTTTTCGTATGTGGTATGAGCCTTCCAGGAACATTTCTGGCGAACAAGGCTGTTTGTTAAAGTGCAAAATAAAAAAGGAGGAACCACAAACCACCCGATAAACGGGTATGCCTGTGTTCCTCCTTTGACCCCGAAGCGTTGTGCTTCAGGAAGAAAAACCGAACCGGATCCGCGCGAGGTTAAGTTTTATCGCATATGCGGCCGAGACCTGGTTGCCCAGGGATTGTAGCCGGCGGCGAGATTATTCAGCGGTTAGGGATGGTTTCGGTTTTTTCTCTGTGTTATTGCCGTTGTCCATGACGATCAAAC
>Ga0208695_1000707_pt1 | contig 33620 bp, 30 predicted proteins | sample AD_UKC111_MetaG_FD_184449 | JGI IMG/M metagenome (GOLD analysis project Ga0208695, IMG submission 184449) | Active sludge microbial communities of municipal wastewater-treating anaerobic digesters from Hong Kong - AD_UKC111_MetaG (SPAdes)... | ecosystem: Engineered > Bioreactor > Anaerobic >...
TGCTTTGACTCCTTTTCTATCATAAATGGCATATTTCTCCCTCCTCATTATAAAATGTATCAGCAATATTTACAGAATAGTTCATGCTATATTATCCGAATATCTTACCAAATGTATCCGATATTTTCTTGAAAAACCCCCCACTTTGTCTCTTTGTCTTCTCATTTATACCTGGAGAGTATATATTTTGCTCCCTTTGATAGACCATGATGTTTCCGAACACTGGAGCAAAAAGCGGAGTTGACATTAACATGTTTTCTTCTTCAATCTGAAATCTTTCAAGATCCGAGAGAGTGCCTATCCTCACAGGATATTTAAAAACATCACCTGCTAAAGATTCAATTCTCTGAAGCATTGCACCTCCACCGGTCAATACTATTCCACCAGGAATTCCCATCTCTCCCATTTCTGGATGATTAGCAATCATGTCCTTGTACATTTTCTTTACTCTCATAAGAATCTCGCGCAGTCGTGCATATATTATCTTGGCGAGATACTCTCTGTCAGTTTTTTGAATACTTCTTTTATCAAGTCCTTTGTATTCTATAGGAGTTGGTTCTACATCTAAGTAAACTGCAACACCATACGTCTTTAACAAGCGTTCCGCTTCTTGAAAAGACGTCTTCAGTACTTCCTTTATATCTTTTATGACGTTTTTCATTGCCATATCCATTCTTTGAAGTTCTACAGGTGTATTTGCATAGTAGAGAGTAACGGAAGTTGTATTGTAACCAAGATCCACATGAAGCACTCCCATGTCCTTTTCTTCATTTGATAAAACCGCTTCGGCAGTTGATATAAATGATATATAATATTCTGCCTCACCTAAAATATCTTTCGTTGCATATTCTACAACATTTTTGTAAGTTTCGTTGCCCATGACTATAGAGTACACAGCTTCTAACTTATTTGCCTTCATTCCGACTGGATTGACAACTATCTTTTTGTCATCTAGTATGTATTTTTTTACGAACAGGTGCAAAGAGTTTCTCTCGTTGGACTGGAAGATATCGTTGAGTAAGTTGTCAGTGAGCTTGTTAACGTGTTCTTCTGATATTTCACTGCCTTCCTTTTCGCTCAACAAAATCTCTTCCCTTATCTCTGTAAGAGTGAAATCTCCACAACCAGATGAGACCAGTATCTGACCTTTGAGTTCTCTACCTGCTTGATCTTCAAGATCATCTATAACTTGGCTCATGGATTCATTTAGAGCTATGACATCCTTTATCTCGCCACTTTCCACGCCTCTTGTCTTGACGTTTGAAAATGCGATTACCTTCCCATACCCTTCAGAATAGTCAACAACTACCGCCTTTATGCTATCGTTCCCGATATCAAAAGAAACGATTTCGCGAGCCTTTGGCATACTCTCACCCCTTATATTTACAATATATAAATCCTTCCATTTCTGTACAAATAAATCTTCCCAAAATCGAGATATCTGAAAGTCATCTTGAGTGTGTTTATGCAGGGAATTATATCTGAAAGATCCGTAACATAGACTATAGCAGAATTTTGAGTGGTAATGTATTTCTCCGCGATATTTATTTCAAAAACAAAATCCGGGATTTTTGAAGGTAAATAGATCAAGGTGTTGTCATTGATCTTCCCTTCTAACACATCTAAATTAACCCCTGTTACTAACGGACTTACGTTCAAATAATCTACGGGATATACGTCATACACCTTTTCATCAGTATTTACCTTCCAAAAACGTTCATCATAATATATCGAAAACCAATAATCGTCCTCTTTTTTGGTATTATTTTCCTCTATTACCTGATTACCTTGCAAGCTGATAACCCATGAAAATAGGCAAATTGAATAAAATAAAATGAATACAACATATCTCCTCATTCAATATTACTCCTGAGCGCATGATTTGGTATAATTCAATATGAGAAAAATACAGAAAACTATTCGTTGAAATTAGTTTTACGTCAACAATTATTTTACCATAAATTTGATAGAATCGTGAAGAAAGATTTTACAATTTTTGGTATAATATAAATATAGTGTCTATTACCCTTGTATAATATACCATTTTTGGATTTGTGTGTTACAAAAAATGATAGAGTCTCAATCTATTAGGGAGGGATCAGATGTGAAAGACTTTTTTTCCGTGATTAGAGGACGTGTATTCTTTCTGGCTGTAATATTTGTAATGTTTTGCAGTGTCTTTTCAACATACGTGTTTTCACAAGTTGTCCAATATAAGACCGGTGAGGTAATCACTGGAACGATTGTTGAATCAACTGACAAGTATCTTGTTGTCGACTCAACTATAGGGAAGATATTCATTCCTTTAGATCAAGTAAGGAGTGTCGTCTTTGATGATACCGAGAATTTTCCGACAAATGGTTCTGAAATATCGATAAACGGTAGGAAATATACAGGATATTTCAAAGATTTGAAGGATGGAGTAATGACTGTTTCGACATGGTTTGGCAAGATAGTTGTACATTCGTTTCAAACGCTCGATTATGTAGGATTTGAACAGAAGGATTTTCCGGCAAACCAGAGTGTTGGACTTTTCCGCATGGAACTTTCTTCGAGTGAGAATTATGTATGTGTACTATATACCGGAGATGTTTTCATTGGGAAAGATATCTACTCAAGTGATCCTTTTTTGGTTGTAGTTGATCAACACGGCAACGAATTCTACATAGAAAAGATACTCATTGAAGATATCTACATTCCATATAAATATGCATCGGGATATGACCTTGTCGTATCAAAAGATGGTAAGAGAGTTTACGGCAAAGTATCGATCGACAGTTCTGGAATGATGCAAATTTCAGGTAGTTGGGGTAGTACAACAGTGGAGGCGTCAAATGTTGTGTTTACTACGTTTGATAGTACAAAAACTAAAGGATTAGATTCGTTGCTCAATCAATTGGAATACGATAAGGCTGCTGTTGCAGTTCTTGCAACAGCAACTCCTTTAACTGTAGATGGTAAAGAAGTAAATACGATAAAAATCTATCCAAAAGAGATTACTGATCCTCGTACAGGTATAACCTTTGTATTTGTACCAGGTGGAACTTTTTCTATGGGTGCAAGTAAGGATTGGAAGGGTGCAGATGAAGATGAATTGCCGATGCGTCAAGTGTACGTTTCTGGTTTCTACATATCGAAGTACCCAATTACTACAAAGCAATACCTGGACTTTTTGAGAGCAGCCCAGACGTCAAATGTAGCATTGGGCAATCATATTGATACAGTAGAGGTAGAATTTCTTAAGACAAAGCTGATTGCCGGTTATACAGCAGATGAAAAATTCTACAGCATTCCTATCACTGGAATAAACTGGAATTCTGCGAAGGAATATTGTAACTGGGCAGGTTATCAATTGCCAACAGAAGCACAGTGGGAAAAGGCAGCGAGGGGTAAAGACGGCAGGATGTATCCATGGGGAAATGAGATGCTCTCAACCGGTTTTAACGATGGAAAAAAGGAATACACCATCTACGATTTTGAAAGGGTAGACCTCTCACCGTACGGTGTTGTAAATATGTACGGTCTACCAATAGAGTTTTGCCGTGATTACTACGATAAATCAGCATATAAGAAACTCCCGGCAGAGAATCCTTTCAATGCTTCAGGTACACTTGTTGTTGGACGTAGTGGTGCTGTTGCTGGTAGAATCACAGATAGAATAAGTGTGGATCCAAAAGAAAAGAGAAACGATTTCACGTTTAGAGTAGTTATCGATGCTGATGATGCTATGGATATTGTCAAGAAGCCGTTGAACAACAAAGCGTTTGGCGTAACTTGGTTTGTTGTTAATGACTTAGTAAAACAGACGTACAAAGTAAAGTCAGATGGATTGTATGTAGCGTATGTGGAAAAAGACTCCCCAGCTGAAGTAGCTGGCCTTAAAGCTGGAGATATCATAGTCTCAGTAGATGGGAAAATTGTTAAGACTATCGACGATGTAGCAAAATCCATCGTTGGAAAGGCTACAGTGACGATAACCGTTGATAGGTCTGGAAAGAAAATTGATCTGAAATTGACGCCGGGTGAATGGAAATTCTAATAATGTCTAATAATGCATCAAATGAATCATGGTTTTAAAGTTTGAAACTTTTGCCAGAGCTTTTCAATCTTTTGTCTATCTATATCACAAAATACTACTTTTTCTAAGCTGCCTTGATAATCTGAGAAATAACTAATAACAGTCTTGTACGTTGTTTGTATGAACAGTTCCAATGGGTATCCGAATATTCCCGTACCAATGAAAGGTAGTGCAATTGAATTCAGATTTAGCTCCGATGCTTTATTAAACGTATTGATTAAGCACTTTGATAGTATTTCGTCATTCCCAGCCTTGTTTCCAATGGGGCCTACTGTGTGAATAATGTATCGAGCATTTAAATTACCCGGTCCTGTGACTGCAACGTTACCAGGTGTCACAGGACCGTACTTTTGTACATATTGATCACTTTCTTTCTGAATTATCATCCCGCCTTTTCGCACAATCGCACCTGCCACTCCACCACCGTGTTTTAAGTAAGAATTTGCAGCATTTACAATTGCATCGACTTCAAGTTCTGTGATGTCTTCACAGATGAATTGCAGCACTAACTCTCTATCCTTCTTTGTTTTGATCTTCGTCTCCCAGGCCATGTTGCTCACCTCGATTTTCATCGTATGATGTCTTACTTTTTAGATCTTTGAATCTGTCACTCCAAAGTTTACTATACACTTCAGCAATTTTCGACTCTCTTGCTATATTCTTTGGTATGTAAAATGGTCCTTTTATACCTCTTGGCAAGTAATCTTGCTTAACAAAACCACCAAATTCATGCGGATACTTGTATCCACTACCAGACACATTGAGCAGATGCCTTGGAACAGGTATATTCATAGTCTTTTTTGCCATATCGCGTGCTCTATTTACTGCCTCATAAGAGGAATTGCTCTTTGGTGCAAGTGCGAGATATACAGTACATTCGGAGAGATTAAGTAAGCATTCTGGCATTCCTACCATCTCAACTGCCTGCATAGTTGACGTAGCAAGCACAAGTGCAAATGGGTCTGCCAGCCCTACATCCTCACTTGCGAGTATCACAAGCCTCCTTGCTATGAATCTCGGATCCTCGCCACCTTCTATCATCCTTGACATGTAGTACAATGCAGCATCTGGATCACTTCCACGCACACTCTTGATGAATGCAGATGCCAAATTGTAATGTTCTGTGTCTGTATACTTTGTCAACTCTTCACCCAGATATAACTCCAAAATAGAAGAGTCAACAATGTCCTTACCATTGATGGAAGCAGTGTTGGCAAGCATCTCGTACGTACTTATCATGTATCTTGCATCCCCATTTGCGGAATCTATGATAAACTGCTTTGCCTCTACTCCAACATTTATTCCCAAGTATTTTACAGCTCTATTCAATATTTTCTCAAGATCAGTATTTGAAAGTTTTCTGAAATTGAGCACGCGACATCTGGACAACAGCGCCGGATTTAGTACATGTTGAGGACTTTCGGTTGTTGTTCCATACAAAACATAAAGCCCGGTTTCAACACCGGGCAAAAAAATATCTTGCTGCTTCTTATTGAACCTATGAATCTCATCTATGAACAGTAATACTTTCTTTATGCCTTTCATGTTATAGGCATACTTTTCCCACTGTTTAATCTCATCTACTGAAGCAAATGCAGCATTTAGATGAACGACTTCATAGGTCGTATACTTCTTTATCAAACTCAACAATGAAGTCTTTCCACACCCGGCAGGTCCATAGAGTATTGCGGAGAATAGCTGATCATTCTCGATCGATGTACGAAGCAGTGCACCGGGGGCCATCAAGTGCTGCTGACCTATGAAATCTTCAAACGAATTAGGCCTTAGTATTTCGTTTAAACCATTCGACAGTTTTCCTCAGTCCTTCTTCAAGAGAATATTTCGGTTCCCATTTCAACTCGATCCAAGCTCTGTTGTAGCAAAGTAGGCTCTTCCGTATATCGCCAGGTCTGTGTGGTCCATAAATCGGCTCTTTCTTATAACCCGTTAACTTCTTCAATACCTTGAATAACTCATTTGTAGTTGTACCGGTTGCAGTACCTATGTTTATGACCAGTTTATCTCCTTTTTCCATAGCTCTGATGTTTGCATCAACGACATCCTCCACGTAGACGTAATCTCTCGTGTACTCACCATCACCAAATATTGTACAGTCTTCACCCTTCAACATTCTCGATGTAAATATCGCTATTACACCTGCCTCGCCGTACGGATCCTGCCTTGGACCATAAACGTTACCATATCTTAGCACAGTATAATTCAGTCCGAATTCTTTGCTGAAGAACCTAAGATAGTTCTCGACAGAAAACTTTGCGATGCCGTACGGAGACATAGGTTGCGGATAGACGCTTTCAGGAGTTGGAAAAACCTTTACATCTTCACCGTACATCGCACCCCCGGTAGATGAAAATATGAACTTCTTGATTTTGTGTTCTACAGATGCTTTTATCAAATTCAGTCCACCAATTATATTCCAAGTAGCATCCTTAACTGGATCTTTAACGGAGATGGAGACACTTGCTTGAGCTGCAAGATGGAAGACATATTCGAAATTCTCAGCGGCAAATAGTTCATTAACTTTGTCACTTTGCGATATGTCCATTTCCACAAATTTCGCATTAGGATTCAAGTTCTCACGTTTACCAGTTGACAAGTTATCCACAACGACCACGTCGTTGCCTAATTCAACAAGCTTATCTGTAATGTGTGAGCCGATAAATCCGGCACCACCAGTTACAAGTACTTTACTCATCAAGCTCATCCTCCTTAATCTTGTCTTTTAGTCTGTATACTTCATCAGGAATTTCAAGATCTTTTCTGTTCTCTCTAATAAATTCTTCCAATTCTTTCGTCTTCTTGTCAGAAAAATCGATCAATATAGAGTAAAACTTTCTCAACTTTCTCCTTGTATCAGCATCTAAGTCGTATACCATTAGACTCGCAATTTGCTGTGCCTTTTTTTCTGGTAAGCCAACGACATATATGAAGAAATACTTTATACGAGATTCTCCAGATTTCAGCATCTGTGCTATTTTGAGACCACGCTGCGTTAATTTTACAAATCCGTATCTCTTGTGGTCCACGACTCCAAGTTCCACAAGCTTTTTCACTGCGTTTGTAACGCTTGCATACGAAACATTCTTTAGCTTTGCTATATCTGATATTCTTGCAACACCATCGGTTTCTATAAGCGAATAAATTGATGAGATATAGCTCATAACTGTTGGTGTTAATTTTGTTTCATGCTTTAAATCTCGTTGTTCTCTTTTCACTTTTCCTATACCTCCTCTGTGGAACATTGTATGTTTCTATGATGATTCTACTTACTTCTGAGTATCACCGTGCATAAAATCATCGTAATACTTTCTTACCTTCTTTATATCTTGCCACGTTAGATCTTTTGGGCTTCCCTTTTCTTTCGATGGATTTCTTAATAGATAGCTTGGATGAAACATCGGAAAGATTATTATGTTTCCTTTCCAAATGAATTCTCTCCCGCGAACTTTTGTTATCTGTTGATCTTCTCCTAAAAAGAAATTCAACGCAGTACTCCCAAGTGGTACAATCATCCTCGGATTTATGACCTCTATCTGTGCCAGTAGATACTGAGAGCAAGACTGAATTTCTAAGCTTGTTGGTACTCTATTGTTTGGTGGCCGACACTTTACCATGTTTGCTATGTACACATCTTCTCGAGCAATGTTTACTGATTCAAGGATTTTAGTAAGAAGTTGACCAGCCTTTCCTACAAACGGTCTCCCTTGATTGTCTTCTTCCTCGCCCGGTCCTTCACCAACAAAAAGTATTGGGGAATATAGATTCCCTTCACCTGGTACGGTATTCTTTCTAAGTAAACCTAATGGACACATTTGACATTGTGCTATTCTTCCTTCAATAACAGCCATTAAATCCTCTTTTTTCATTGTTGTCCCCCTGACCTAACAAACCTTGCAATTCATTAGGCTTACGAATGTAGAAGTCACATTCAATTGAAGATGAAAAACAAAGTTTAACTAACAATTTTATTATATCATATATCAGTACATTATTTCAAGTCTTTTACACTTGTAATTTCTCTTTGTTCAATACATTGACAGAAAAATCCCATCGCTGAAAAGCGATGGGATTTAATTTTTTTAGGTGTTAATTTTATTAACTGTCTCCTTAATTATGCTCAATCGACAAGTGCACCTGCAAATTGGCTCTTATACATATCTGCGTAGAAACCGTTTCTTTCCAAGAGTTCTTCATGCTTACCTATTTCCACAATTCTTCCCTCGTTCATGACAAGTATCATGTCCGCATCTCTTATAGTGGATAATCTATGTGCTACTACGAATGATGTTCTACCTTTCATTAAAGCGTCCATTGCCCTTTGAATGTATATTTCCGTCAATGTATCAACATTACTCGTTGCCTCGTCGAGTATGAGTATGTCTGGATCAGCCAAAAAAGCCCTTGCTATGGTTAATAGCTGTCGTTGACCTTGTGAGATATTTGAGGAGTCCTCACCTATCAATGTGTTGTACCCATCCGGCAGAGCAGTTATGAAATGATGCACATGGGCAGCCTTTGCAGCGTTTATCACATCTTCATCTGTAGCATTTTCGCGACCGTATGCAATATTATCCTTTATTGTCCCTGAAAACAGCCATGTGTCTTGCAAAACCATACCGAAATGCTTTCTGAGATTGTACTTCTTTATATCCCGAATATCTATTCCATCAACTTTTATTGATCCACCTTGAATTTCATAGAATCTCATTAGTAGATTTACGAGTGTAGTCTTTCCAGCACCTGTTGGACCTACGATGGCTACTTTTTGTCCACTCTTGACATCTATGTTTAAGTTCTCTATGAGTGGCTTCTCTGGAACGTAACTGAACCTCACAGATTCAAATTTGACATTACCTTCAACTCTGTCTAATTCAATAGCATCTGGTCTATCTGGAGTTTCTTCTTCCTTCTCCATAATTTCTGAAACCCTTTCAGCTGCTGCAAGCGTAGATTGGATCATATTTGCGATGTTTGCAATTTGGACGATTGGTTGATTGAACTGTCGTGAGTACTGTATAAACGCCTGTATATCACCTACGGTAATTGCGTTTCTTGTAACCAAGATTCCACCAGCTACGGCAACAAATATGTATCCCAAATTTCCTATGAAATTCATTATAGGCATGATGATACCTGAAACAAAGTGTGCCATATATGCAGAGCGGTACAGCTTTTCATTGGTTTCGGAAAATTGCTTGATTTCATCCTTTTCACGATTGTATGCTTTTACTACGATGTGTCCACCGTACACTTCTTCAACTTGCCCCGTCAATAATCCGATGTTCTCTTGCTGTTGTGCGAAATACTTTTGTGAATTTTTCGCGACAATCATCGTTGCTATTATACTCAACGGTAGTGTGGCTATTGTCAAAAGTGTTAACCATCCGTTTATCGTTATCATCATGTATGTAATACCAACTATTGTGACAATACCAGAGATAAACTGAACCAAACTTTGCTGCAATGTGTTGCTTATTAGGTCAATATCGTTGCTTACTCTACTGATAATATCACCGTGAGATGTGTTATCGTAGAAACTCAGCGGAAGTTTTCTCAGTTTTTCGTTTATATCTTCCCTCATCTTTCGCACTATTCTCTGGGTAACTCCTGCCATCATAAAACCTTGGAAGAAATTCAAAGCTGCTGCAAATGCATATAGGATACCCACGGTTAAGAGAATTTGGAAGATTTTATCAAAATTCATCGTTGTATTCAAAAATCTTGATAAAGGTGACTGTCTCAACATTATGACTCTGAATATCTCAGTTGTTGCCTGTCCCAATATCTTTGGTGCCCTTATTGTAAGTATCGTTGCAGTGATTGTTATGGCAAAGACTATGATTATGGGAATTACGTATGGCTTTAAGTACGAAAATAAAAATCTCAGTGCTTTCTTAAAATCCTTCGGTTTTTCCCCGCCACGTGCAAATGCAGGGCCACCACCCATTCTTCTTTCTCTATTTTTGGAGGCTTTACTTACCTTGGAGTTATCTTGACTAACTGTCGTTGGTTTTGTATTCTCTTTCTTTTCGTCCATTCATATCACCTCATTATACACATTTCACATTCTCGGGCTCTTCATATCTCTTCTTTTGATAATTGAGAATTGACGATGTCCTTGTATATTTCATTGTTTTCAATAAGTTCAGCATGAGTGCCGACTCCAACCACTTTTCCATCTTCTAAGACTATTATTTGATCCGCGTACATAATCGTGGCAACTCTCTGTGCAACTATTATCACCGTAGCGTCAGACGTCTCTTTGAACAATCTCAATCTAACATTTGCATCCGTTTTGAAATCCAGTGCACTGAATGTGTCATCGAAGAGGTAAATTTTAGGTCTTCCGGCTACTGCCCGTGCAATCGAGACACGTTGTTTCTGACCACCGGAAAGATTTAAACCTGATTGATCAATGTAATAGTCTAACCCTTCAGGATACTTTGATGCAAATTCCATTACCTGTGCAATATCCGCAGCATGCTCCACCATCTGATCAGTGATCCACTCTCTACCAAATCTGATGTTGTCCCTTATAGTTCCAGAGAAGATCATTGCTTTCTGAGTGGCATAACCTATATTCTTCCTTAGCGTTTCCAATGGGAATTCTCTAACGTCGATACCATCTATCTTAACGCTACCGCTTGTAACATCGTAGAATCTTGGTATCAAATTCAATAAAGTACTTTTCCCAGAACCAGTAGAACCAATTATTGCCGTAACCTTCCCTGGCAGGGCTTTAAATGAAATGTTCTCCAACACAGGCTCACCCGCACCGGGATATGAAAAAGTGACGTTATCAAATTCAACTTCACCTTTAATATTCTCACTTTTTCCGATTTTCATGTACCAAGCCGAATTTACAAGTCTTTCATCTTCTGCACTTCTTGTATTTCTTGCATTTTTACCATTCTTTGAATCTGAAGTTGATGATGATAGGTATGGATCCTTTACTTTCGGTTCTACAGCTAATACTTCCTTGATCCTATTTGCAGATACGTTTGCCCTTGGAAGCATGATGAAGATGACAGAAATCATGATAAATGAGAACATGATCTGCATAACGTATTGCATAACAGCCATCATCTGGCCGACTTGAAGTTTGCCGATATCTATCTGCTTAGCTCCAAACCAAATTATCAATATCGTCGTGAAGTTCATCACGATCATCATATACGGGAACAATAGCGACGCAACCCTGTTTATCTTCAATGCAGTATTCGTTAAATCATTGTTTGCTTCAGTAAATCTCTTCTTCTCGTGTTCCTCTTTGTTAAATGCCCTTATCACTCGTATACCCGTGACCCTTTCACGCAACACGAGGCTTAGTCTATCGATCTTTGTTTGCATACTTCTGAACCATGGAACTACTATCCAAGTTATCAAGCCGAGTCCTATAAACATTATCGGTATCGAAATGAACAAGACGCTCGTCAATTGTGCATCCTTATTTACAGACATGGCTATACCACCTATTGCCATCACAGGTGCCATCGCAACCATTCTTAACATCATCATTGTTGCCTGTTGAATTTGAGTAACATCGTTTGTTGTCCTAGTTATCAAAGATGCAGTACTGAACTTATTTATCTCTTCTAGCGAAAAAGAATTAACCTTTTCGAACACTGCACCTCGGAGGTCTCTACCAATCCCCATGCTGACAATCGAAGAAGTATAGCTGCCAACGATTGCAGCGATAGCAGAGATGAGCGAGTAAAGTAGCATCTGACCGCCAACTTTCCATATGTAGTCAACATCACCTTTAGTGATACCTTTGTCAACAATATTTGACATAAGATCAGGCAGATAAAGGCTTATTACAGCTTGGACGACTACAAGTAATACTGTAACCGTTATCAATAACCAATACCTCGAAAAATACTTCGTTAACATTCTGGTCCTCCTTTCTCTCCATAATAAGTTGAGAGGTGTTTTCTTATCTTGGTTAATAATTCCATGAGTTTTGTCCTCTCGGAATCCGATAATCCTGACAAGATGATGTTCTCCATCTCTTTTGTGAAATCCTTAATTTGCTTTAGTATATCTTCAGCTTTACTCGTCAAATATACCCTTGATATGCGCTTATCCTTTTCATCCACACTTCTAAAGATAAGGCCTTTCTTTTCCATCCTCTTTAGCATAACAGCGACTGTACCAGGTTCGACATTTATCGATGTTGCTATCTCTCGCTGAATTGCCCCTGGCTTATATTCGAGCAAGAACAATATTGGTATCTGCCCTGGATGCAAATCGTATTCCTTTACCGTTGTTTCGTATACTATCTTGAAAACGTATTTCTGAATCGATGAAAGATAGTACAAGACACTCCTTTCATCAGCAAAATCCTTCATAATTCACCTCCTCCATTCAAACTCAAATAAGGTTTGATGTATAATTATTAGATGTATAACAATATTATCATCGAGTGAAAATTTGTCAATATAATTTTTGAAGAATCGTTTGTTAAGTGATCTTTCAAGAAATTACGAAACGTAAATTGATAACTACAAAATGAATCTTCAATGTGATATAATACTCTTGAAATCTTAGATCGATGAGGCTGACTACATCTATGAAAATCACGGCGAATAGTAATTCTAAGGGGTTTTATCTCTACACTTTGATCTTAGTTGTCATTTTTGCAACTTCATTATTTCTGTTGATTGCTTCACTCGATAATCTGAAGCATAGCTTTTTATCATTAAAGGAAGTTAACGCAAGACTTGCGCTAAGTGATTGTTCGATAAATGGTATGACAGTTGAATGCTATGGAAATATTACTATTGATTCCACTATACCGTACGAGATAGAGTTGATACAACTAAGTATGAGCAATGAAGAAGGGAAAGATATGGGTAGCTGGACTGCTGATTATGTCAGGGACGCAGGTAAGAGCTTTTTAATCAAGATTTCTGACGTGCAGATTTTCGAAGAGTTTAGAGATGGTGATTCCAAAGTTTACCTTGAAGGGTTTGTAAAGGTCAAGTTTGATATTGGAAGATACGGAATGAAGTTAGATATACCGTTGAAAGCTGAGGTGTCAACTTTTGGAAAGGAAGGATGAATTGACTGAAGAAAAATATCCGGATAGCGAACAAGTTATTTCGAACATACAAGAAAGGATAGTTTCTCCGGAACGAACAGGATATGATACTTATTCGCTTCGTCCTAAACTTCTGTCAGAATACATAGGCCAAGACAATATAAAGGAGAGATTGAAACTTTCCATACAGGCATCGAAAATGCGTAATGAACAATTAGACCACATACTTTTGGCAGGGCCCCCGGGACTTGGAAAGACTACTTTGGCAACGATCGTTGCAAACGAACTCAATGCAAACATCCACATAACAAGTGGGCCGATATTGGAAAAGCAAGGCGACTTGGCTGCAATGTTGACCAATTTGGAATACGGTGATGTACTTTTTATCGATGAAATCCACAGAATGAACAGGAATGTTGAAGAGATACTCTATTCTGCTATGGAAGATTATCAAATTGACATAATGATCGGAAAAGGTCCTGCGGCGAGATCAATAAGGGTTGAACTTCAGCCATTCACACTGGTGGGGGCAACTACGCGAAGTGGTTTGTTGACATCACCTTTGCGTAATAGATTTGGTATGATCTTCGAGATGAGTTTCTATTCGCAAGAAGAGCTTCAACTCATAATATCAAGGGCTGCAGAAGTCATGGGGGTAGGAATAACTCCAGATGCTTCGCTATCTTTGGCAAAGAGGGCACGCGGTACTCCGAGAATTGCCATCAGGTTGTTGAAAAGAGTAAGAGATCTCAGTACTGTCAGAGGTAAGGAAGAGATTGATATTGCGATGGTTGAAGAAGTTATGAATTTACTTGGAGTAGATGAAATTGGGCTTGATGATATGGACAGAAAACTACTTAAAGTAATTATTGAAACGTACAAGGGTGGACCGGTAGGCCTTAAAGCTTTGGCCGCATCGATCGGTGTGACAGAAGACACGATCTCGGAAGTGTACGAACCATTCTTGGTTCAGTGCGGATTTGTAGCGAGGAGTGCTAGAGGAAGAATAGCTACTGAAAAGGCATACAGATACTTAGGCTTTTCAAATCTATCGGGAGGTTTGTTCGATGAACCTTTCTCAAAGTGATATACGCCAGAATTTTCAAAACGTTCTTGAGAAGATCAGATTTCATGCTGAAAAGGTTGGTAGAAAACCTGATGAGATCAAGCTTGTGGCAGTCACCAAGACCCATCCAATTGAAGTTGTAAGAGCTGCCTATGAAATTGGTATGCGAGTATTTGGAGAAAACTACGCTCAAGAACTTAGAGACAAGGCCAAAAATATGCCTGAAGATGTTCAGTGGCACTTTATAGGTAGAATACAGACGAACAAATTGAAATATGTAGTGCCGGTTGCCGAGTACATACACTCTGTGTACAGAATAGAAGAAATGGAAGAAATAGAAAAGCTTGCTGTACGCTTTGGAAAAATCCAAAAAGTTCTCATAGAAGTCAATGTCTCCAATGAGGAGACTAAAGGTGGGCTAAGACCTGAAGAAATTAGGCAGTTCATCAAAGAATGTTCGAGTTACAAGAATGTCAATGTGGTAGGACTAATGACAATGGCACCATTTATTGAGCCAGAAGATACTCGGCCGTATTTCAGAAAATTGTTTGAACTCAGAGAAGAATTGAGGAACGATTATCCAGAAATAAAGGAACTTTCAATGGGAATGACGAATGATTTCACAGTAGCGGTTGAAGAAGGAAGTACGATGGTTAGGATAGGTACTGCGATATTTGGAGAGAGAGAATATACGAAGGCATAAAGAGAGCATAAGAGGTGATGATATGTTTGTACTTGGGAACCTTTTCTCGGCAATAGGAATAGTTTTAAGAGTATTCATCGATATTGAAACAGCAGTTATCATAATTAGTGCTATACTGAGTTGGATACCTGGAATACAACAATTTGGTTTTTACCATTTTCTCAGAAGATTGTCAGATCTCATTGAAAGGCCACTTAGACGTTTCATTCCGAATATCGGTTACGTAGACATAACGCCGATCATAGCAATTTTGATTTTGATATTTATTGATCAGTTCTTGGCACAAACACTCATAGATTTGGGATTGAGACTAAGGTGAGGATTTCAGATAAATGCATTGATAACCGCATTAAAGTTGGAGTTTCTTACAGAAGAGATTATGAAAGTTCTGCAAAATTGGTTTTGGATGTTCTTAACAATCATAATAACCATGTTAATATAACGTTTTTCGTCGAATCATCAAGTGATTTCACAAATCTTCCACAGTGCGATATTATCATCGTTGTCGGTGGTGATGGCACTGTTTTGAGAACTTTGAAAAAGAGTTCAAAGCCGGTTATAGGTATCAAAGCAGGAAGATTAGGCTTTTTCTCTGGATATCGTCTTGACGAGTTAGACAAGCTTGTTGCCGATTTGGAACAATGGAATTTTGTAGAAGATAAAAGATGGATATTGGTAATTGAAGCTGAAGGCAAGTATTACCACGCAATCAACGATGCGATACTTCAAAGAGATCCAAATCAAAAGATCCTAGATTTTGATGTTCAAATGTCCGATGGAGAATTTTACTATCATGCAGATGGCGTGATAGTGAGTACTCCAACAGGGTCTTCAGCCTATTCACTTGCACTTGGTGGTCCAATAATGCTTCCAAACGTCGAAGCGTTTGTTATCACTCCAATCGCACCACAATTTCTTGCAACCAGGAGTCTCATAATACCAAGTAGTGAGAACATCAAAATAACTGTGAACGACAGCGTGAATTTGGTTATCGATGGTGATGTTGTAAAAAAAGTTAAGGAGATCAATATCAAGAAGAGCAGTAAGAAGGTTTCCATCCTTAGACCTGTAGGATACGATTTTTCAACTTCCATAAAGGAAAAGATCGGTTATGGAAGAAATGTTTTTGGATTGATGAATGGAAATTCATCAAAGAACGAGGGTGATTAAAGTGAAATGGATGGTAACTGATAAATCTGAAGAATTGAAAAAGATGGTAACAAAAGAAAGTTGGTACGTTGAAGATATATTGAGAATAACTGCCGAATCTTTCAAGGAAAGGAACACTGACTTGGCAAAACAAGTAAAGCATGACTACTGGGACGTCTACGATGCGTACTTGGAGATTCTTGACTTCTCACAGGTTCTTCTTGGGACTTTTGCGCCAAATTCTTATTATCTACGCTTCATATCTGGTTCTGTCATAGTATCGAAAATACTCTTAGATATAACGGATAGATTGAAGGATATAGCTGAGAACATCATATACTTGGTTAAGGAACCCGAAATCAATCAGAGTATCATGCTACCCGAGATGTTTTCTTTCTCGCAAAAGATGTTACGTAGGTCTCTGAGAATATACGTGGATCAAAACATTGAAGGAGCCGCAGGTGTATGCACTCAAGATGCAAAAATAGACGAAGCGTACAGTAGTTTTAAAGAAGAGATCATTCGAATCGTACAGGACAATCCAAGGTTGATAAACAGGGGATCTATGCTGTTGGATATTTCAAGGTCTATAGAGGAAATATCGGATTTCGCAACTCAAATTATAGAAACCACTTGTTATATACTCATGGCCAAACACTATAAATGTTACGATGATGAGCTCCATGAATTCTCTTTAGAAATATTTGATGAATATCAATAAATATCGGAGTAAATATCAAAATCAAAAGAGTATGCTTGTGGAAGCTAAAACTCTTTTAGCAAGATTACTTCCAAGTAGAAGTCTAGTCGATGAAGTAAGAGAGTTGTAATTCACATGACAATCGCGAGTTGGGGTGGAATTTTTTGAAGATACTGACAAAATACACGTTAAAGTTATCTTTGAAACCTTTTTTCATGGGACTGGCTGGCTTTATAGTCTTTGTAAGTGTTGAATGGTTGTATCAGATCTCAGATTACATCATTAGAAACCGTGTTGGCTTTTCAAAGCTGCTAGTCTTCATTGCATACAACATCCCATATTTTGCCGTTCTTGGAATTCCGGTTGGGGTACTTTTTGCCATCTTCTGGGTTATCAGCGATCTCTATTCTAATAGAGAAATAACTGCATTGTTAGTACACGGTGTATCTTCAAAAAAATTGGTTACACCATTTTTTATATTGGCAGTTGTCTTATCGACATTATCCTTATTCCTCGCAGATTACGTCGTTCCGAAAGCGAACTACAAATCATCTCAAATACTTAATCAATACATTCTTCAATCTCCTGAAAGTGTTGTAAAGACAAACATGCTTGTCGAGTTGGAAAAAGATCTCTATTTCTATGTAAAAGAATATGATCAATCAAAGGGAGAATTGTACGATGTTGTCTTATTCAGAAATGAAGATAGTAATGAGCAGATCGTGACTTCAAGCAAGGTTGAAAAGAGAAAAGATGGCTGGTATTTGACAGATGGTAGCATGTACATAATGGACCTTGAAACAGGCTTCATGTCGATTGAAATGCAGTTCAAAGAGATGAAGTTGGATGTTGCCGGAGAGATAGAGGACATGCTAAGGTCTTCTAGAACGATACAAGACAAGACTTCTCGTGAGCTAAGAGCGCAACTGCAGACTTATGAAAAACTCGGTGTAAATACGGCAAGCTTAGTAGTTGAACTAAATCAGCGCTATGCAAATGCACTCGGGTCTTTAGTGATCGTATTGATTGGTATTCCTGTATCTTTACTTTTTGGATTTACAAGTCGGTCGTGGAGTGTTGTGATCACATTTCTCATAGTTGTGTTATATCAAGGTTCAGGTGCTTGGCTATCTGGAATGGGAAAGGAAGGTCTCATGAATCCAGTACTTGCCACTTGGTTGCCAAACATAGTCTTTGCTCTTACTGGTCTTATACTTTACCTGATGTTAGACACTCCTTTGTCATACAGAATCAGAGAGTTGTTGAGTAGGTTATTTGTGATAGCTATCTTTTGCTTTCTGTTGATTGGTACAACTGCACAGGCATCAGACGTGAACGTGAGTTCATCCAACGCTATGTTCTATGATGATCAAGTCGTTGCAAAAGACGACGTGAAGATTATCTGGGACAAATATCAAATAGAATGTGATACGGCTACAGCAACACTTCTTGATGGAAAAATTAAGATTGTTGAAGCCGAAGGAAATGTAGTCTTCAAATTCGATGATCAAAAATATGTTTCCAAATATCTTTCATATGAATTTGAAACGGAGAGAAGTCTAATCCTTAACGCAACGACTACTTATAACTACACTTATCAAAACAAGAATGTACCGATATACGTTTACGGTTCAACAATAGAATACGATGCAAGCAGTACAAACGCGGAACTAACTAATTCACACATAACAACATGCAATTTGGATGAGCCACACTATACTGTGTTGGCATCGAAAATATACGTAATAGAGAACAAATACATCATTGCTGAGAGTGCGTTCTTAACTGTTCTAAATGTACCTTTATTTCCTTACCCACTATTCATAACAGGTCTTGAAGGTACTGTTCCTTATACCTTTTCTATAGTTTTTAGCAACACGCTCAGTGTTTCTCAGACATTTTCATTCGCTATAGAAAACTGGGCGCTCACTTTGGGATTATCATCGACAGATGGTATAAGTGTAGATGCGAAAGATACAAATAAGAATAGAATTACTTACTCGGAAAAGAATGGAATGCTTGAATTCTCTATTTTACCCCTCACTTATAGATACAATTACTCTAGAAACACACTTTACTTCAAATACGATGGGCTCATATATTTAGAATCAAATTACATAAACGATAACAACTTCTCACAGAAAGTCGGGTTAAATTACCAATCAAAGGATGGAAAAATGTACTTGAGACCTTATCTTTCATACGATGGAGCGCAAACCGACAGTATTCTTTATCTAAACGGGGGCTTTAGGAACATCTCATTTGTGCCAGTGCCGGATAATACTTTTTCAATTAATAGTTTAGACATCATCATGCGCACTCAGACTGATGGATATTTAACGAGACTAGACAAGACATGGACACCCTACTATCAGGCAAATTACAGCTTATCTCTAACAAACGTTCCATGGAATTACAGATTGAATATACAAGGTACTAGGTACGAAAACAGTCAAAATCAAGTGATAACGTACAATTATCAATTACCTCGGAAGTTCTCATCAGGACCTTTCAGCTTGAATTTCCAATATCTATTCGATGTAAGGGATATTCTAAACATTACAGGTACTAGCCGAAAAGAAGCCATAAACATGACAGATACATATAAGTTGGAAGGCAAATACACAATAGGGCCATTCAGTATCTCCGCAAACTGGGACCAAGTCTACCCATTTGTTGACGAATCAATAAGTACGAAATCGAACCTAATCACACTTAATGCACAGATTTCTACAAGTGCTTTATCCTTAAGTACAAAACGTGGTTGGGACCTTTTGAAAAACCAGCAAGTACCTGATACATACACACTAAAATTCGCAAATAATATTGGAATTATGGGACTATCAGGGTCACTTTCGACGACATACGATAATGTTCAGAACAAACTCGGAAACGAAAACATATCATTTGGTCTTAATGTATTACCAGTTCAGTTAGCTTATACGCTTAGTTTTACTGTAAGACCTGGTTCGGAAATTGATTTATACGTTCACAGTCTAAAATACTCGAATTTTACTGCTTCGATTTATCAATCTCAAGACTACATAAGAAACCTCATCGCATCAGGATATTTCTACATGTTTGATTACAAAAATACCGTGAGCGCAAATTTTACAAAGAGTGCTAAAGATGCAATACCAAACTGGAGATTTGCGTATACTATGGAGAAGAAAAATGAAAAATATTCTTTATCGTACAACACCAATGGTGATAACAGATACACACTTAGTGCCGACATGAAAAATATAGATCCGAACACGAATATATCACTGACATACGACCCACAACAAGTAGTATTAACAAATCTAAAGATGGCCTTTGACAAGTCTTTGCATTGTTGGGTATTCTCACTTGGTGCAGAATTTTCTTACAGGTCAGGTGCTGATATTTTAGGAATGTTAGATAAAATTTACTTCAAATTCAGGTTAACAGATATGCCCGATAAGTTCTTCTATTTTGAACCTACATCTGGTACACTTCAGATCAGCGGGATGTGATTGGTTGCAAAACGATTTTGATTTATTTGAAAGGTTTGTACAAGTAATTGATACTTATGTAGCTACAGGCCGCAATACGAAAAAGATTCTTCTTGCCGTCTCCGGTGGTGTGGATTCAATTGTGATGCTTGATCTTTTTGATAGATTGAAATCACTAAAGAGCGACTGGAGAATCGATATCGGCGTAGCAACTTTTAACCACAAACTGCGCGAAGAAGCTTATTCAGAAGTAGAATTTGTAAGGCAGGTATGTGAGTCAAGGAATCTTACATTTTACACTTCATCGGGTGATGTTGCCAAATTTGCACAGAGCAATAAGTATTCTACTGAAGAAGCTGCAAGGTTTCTCAGATATTCCTTCCTAAATGAGATCGCTCAAAAGAACGGATACAACTACATATCAACAGCGCACAACGCAAATGACTTGCTTGAAACCATTTTGCTTAGATTTGCAAAGGGTACAGGACCATTTGGACTTGCCGGTATCAAGCCAGCACATGATCAATACATAAGGCCATTGATCTTTTTCAGTCGAGAGGAGATAGAAAAATACGCACAAAGTAGAAAGTTGCACTATGTTGTTGATAAATCGAATTTTGATGTCAAGTATCAAAGAAATTTCATTAGGCATGAAATAGTTCCTCTGTTGAAAAGTATCAATCCGAGTTTGGAAAGGTCAGCTCTGCACCTTTCAAAGAATATCTGGAAGATGGATGAATATATCGACAGGGTCCTAGCGTCAAGTCAAATTAACATGACTAATCTAGAAGATAGAATCATCTTCAAACTCGTTGAAGATAAGTATCTTCAAACTGAACAGATTAGGCGTATGGCCCTAAAGTTCTTTAAGAGACCTTTGGATATGGAAAAACTTGAACGTTTTGAGGCATGCAATTCGCAATCATTCAAGGTCTCTTTTTGGAGGAATTTGGGTATAGAAGTTTCATACAATTGGGTAATGATGGGACCCATTGATAATTACCTTAGAAAAAGTATAAAGTTGATGCCATGCTATAGTGGCTTTGACGGCAATAATACAAACAATTTTGAATATGAATTCAATGGGTACTTTATAAAAATAAATTTTGGTGGTATAATCAATTCACGATTTAGTGGTGATATAGAAATAAGAAATTGGATTGAGGGTGATCGATTGACTGATGGTAGAAAGATTAAGGACTTATTTAATTCTAAGAAGGTCCCAACATTTGTGAGAAAGCTAATGCCACTTGTAGTTTTCGATAACAGAATTATTTTTGCCCCTTATTTATATGAAGACAAAAAGACTCTTAAGAGTATCGATATTGAAGTTCAGGTGAAAGGAGGTCTTTGCTTTGAATCGTAACATCGGATCTGTCATATTTCTTATACTGATTGCACTCTCTCTGTTCTGGGTTTACGAAGGTTTTGTAAGCTCTAAAAGCGCAATTGAAGTCAACATGAGCTATAGCGAGTTTATGAAACGTATAGGCAATGGAGAAACAGATATTGCAAGAGTCGTCATAAAAGACGATGGCAATTTGAGAGTGGAGACCAAGCAAGGAAGAGCGTACTCTGTTTATGCCCCGTGGTTTATGTACGATGTAGAAAACATAAATAACATTGTTTCTTACGGTGTCATAGTAGAAGGCGAGAAAAGTGTTGACAGTAACTTTTGGATAAACGTGATTGGAAACATAGCTATTTTCGTAATCACTCTTCTACTCTTTGCCTTCATAATTAGAGGCCTTGGAAGGAACAATAATCAGGCCTTTACATTTACGAAGAGTAGAGCTGAGAAGGTTAATCCAAACAAGATGAAGGTAACCTTCAAAGATGTTGCTGGTGTAGATGAAGCAGTCGAAGAGTTAAAGGAGACCGTTGAATTTCTCAAGAACCCCGGTAAATTTACCAAGATCGGCGCTAGAATGCCAAAAGGTATACTGTTGGTAGGGCCTCCGGGTACGGGTAAGACGCTACTTGCAAGGGCAGTTGCAGGTGAGGCAAATGTGCCATTTTTCCATATCAGCGGTTCTGACTTTGTTGAATTATTTGTTGGTGTTGGTGCTGCAAGGGTTCGTGACCTATTTGAACAGGCGAAGGCAAATACACCATGCATCATATTTATAGATGAAATTGATGCAGTTGGAAGACACAGAGGAGCTGGCCTTGGCGGAGGTCACGATGAAAGAGAGCAGACACTAAACCAGTTGCTCGTTGAGATGGACGGTTTCGACGTCAATTTGGCCATAGTGGTTATGGCAGCAACGAATAGACCTGACATACTAGATCCTGCTTTGTTGAGGCCTGGTAGATTTGACAAAAAAGTCGTGGTTGATCCACCAGATGTAAAAGGTAGAGAAGAGATTTTGAAAATTCATTTAAGAAATAAGCCAATCGACAGAGATGTGGACATAGGTGTACTTGCCAAGAGGACGATGGGGTTTGTCGGTGCTGATCTCGAAAATCTTGTAAACACAGCAGCGCTATTGGCGGTCAGAAATGGAAGAAACATCATAAAGATGGACGATTTTGAAGAAGCAATAGACCGAGTGATTGCAGGTCCAGCTAGAAAGTCGAAAGTGATATCTGAAAAGCAAAAGAGAATAGTTGCATATCACGAAGTGGGACACGCTATAATTGGTTCTTCTTTGCCAAATTCAGACCCAGTACACAGAATTTCTATAACGCCACGTGGTTACGCTGCGTTAGGTTACACACTCCATCTACCTGCGGAGGATAAGTATTTAGTGAGCAAGAATGAACTTCTCGACAATATAACGACTCTGTTGGGTGGTAGAGCTGCAGAAGAGAGCGTCTTTGGGGATTTTACAAGTGGTGCTTCAAACGATATCGAACGTGCGACTGAAATTGCAAGGAAAATGGTCTGTGAGTATGGGATGAGCGATACCTTTGGTCCGTTGGCATGGGGCAAGACAGAACAAGAAGTATTTTTGGGTAAGGAATTAACAAGGATCAGAAACTATAGTGAAGAAGTGGCCAAGCTGATAGACCAAGAAGTTGAGAATATAATCAAAACATGTTACGAACGTGCAAGAGAGATACTTGTGAGAAACAGAGCAAAGATGGATCAAATCGTTGCAGTATTGTTGGAAAGAGAAGTCATGAGTGGTGAGGAACTAAGGGCAATGCTCAATGGTAATGAAGAAGTACTACCACCACAAAACAAGACGATCAACTGAACTATCATTGATGTTTACTGGGGGGATTGCTGTGCTGAACAATTTTGAAAACATGGTTGGAATGAATAAGTCGGTGGAGTTAATACCAGACGATGGAATGATTTGGGATGAAGATGAAGAAATGGCTCAGTTGCGTTTTGTGTCAACTTCGGGGCTCATTAAAGAAGTAAATGGACTAATTGGTGAGTTCCTATCACAGTACTTAGATGAGAATGTTATATCTGTTGTAACAGAAGTTCAGTTTTCTCACATTAGGCCCGTTGTAGTTGGTGAGAGGCTCATAATAGGTATAAGGATCAGTGAGGTCATTGCAAATCAGTTTACATTCAGGGTAGTTATCATGAAGGACGCAGATAAAGTAGCTGAAGGTGCGGTAAAACGCGCGGTAGTCTCCAGAAATTACTTGCACCGAAAATCTGTAGAAAATATTTAATTATACTGTTCTTGAAGGAATGTGTTTGTCGTATGAGAAGACCACGAGACGAAGAATCTTTTAAGGAATTTAACTACGTTTCCAAAATTTTCAAGGATGAAAAATTGATTAGCCAAATTCCGGGCAACCTTCCAAAGGTTGCCCTTATTTTCCCAAACGATTACGAAGTAGCCAGTAGCTCACTCGCTTGGAGCTGGATAGAGCAATTATTGGCAAACAGAGGTATTGGAGTTGAACGATTTTTCTATGAACCATGGTTTAAGCGATTTTATTCCGTCGAAGAGCAAAGACCAATAGATGAGTTTTCGACTTGGCTTTTTACATTCCAATTTGAAAATGATTTGAGAAATATCGCTGATTTGCTTATTAAACGTGGTATACCATTGAATGCTTCAGATAGAGAGAATTACCATCCACTGATAATAATTGGCGGGCCAGTGAATTTGTTCAACGTCGAGATACTTAGTGATATTGCTGATCTTCTATTCGTGGGGGATTTGGAGTGTGCCATAGATCAAGTCTCGCAAGCTCTGATGAACGATAACAAATTTGAGAGCATAAAAGAAATGCTTAAGATACCTCAGGTTTATTCCAAGGTACATGGAAAGGAGAATTTCAAGAACTGCCAAGGTACCCTAGATATCGTACCATTCTCACATTTTACAACTCCACATTCGGTATTTAAGAACAAATTACTTGTAGAGATTGGTAGGGGTTGCATAAGAAGATGTGCATTTTGCGTAACCGGATACACCAAAAAACCTGTAAAATTTGCAAATGCAGAAAGTGTTATCGAAATATTCCGAAAGTATAAGACTGAGGAATTCGGTCTAATAAGTGCTACAATAACAGACTATCCGTATTTAAACACTTTACTAGATCACATGGAAAGAGAGAATATCAAATTCTCAGTTTCTTCGATGAGAGTTGATGATGTAAATGAAAGACTGCTAAAGATGTTGAAAGTGACTGATCACAAGTCATTTACAGTGGCACCGGAAGGAATATCACAGAGAATAAGGGAAATTATGCTCAAAGACATAACACAAGAAGGGATCTTCAATGGATTAACATTAGGTCGAAATGTCGGCTTTGAACATGTAAAGCTATACTACATAATTGGTTTTTCGGAGGAGACATCGGAGGATTATCGTGAATTTTTCTGGTTTATAGATGAGGTAAACAAAATGGGGTACAGAAAAATTACGTTGAGTATAAACCCATTAGTCCCTAAACCCAAGACACCATTTGAATATAGAAAAATGATAGATCGAAAAGATTACGAAGAAAGGATAAAGTACATAAAGAAAAATCTGCAAGACAAAGCAAAAATATATGCTGAAAGCTATAAAGAAAGTTTCATGCAATATCAAATATCAAGACTGAAAGGAATCGAGACCATAGAATTCATCAAAGAGAATTTTATGAAAAAATAAATATTCATATCTTTCCAAGTTTCATACTGAAAACACCCATCGATAGGATTATGGCGGTCTCAAAGCGTAGAATTTTCTTTCCAAGGCATATACTTCTAAACTTTCCCTTCAAAAGTTCAGTTTCCTTTTTTGAAAAGCCTCCTTCGGGACCAGCGATTATACCTACATTCTTCGATATCCTTTTCGGTATCTTTCGCCCTTTAAAATCCAGCATGTAAGTACTTTCGGGCGCCAAAGAGAATATGTCTAGAAACTCGATACTCTTTATATCGGGGAAATGGTATCTCACACATTGCTTCGATGCTTCTCTAACGACTATTTCAAGTTTTTCTTGCTTATCATCGTAATGTCGAGATGCCCTTTCGTTGTTAAAAATATATATCTCATCTACACCAAGTTCTACGGCCTTTTCTATCGTCCAGCGTAACCTCTCCCAGCGGCCGGACGGTGCAAAAAGCACCAACCTACCATCGGAAGGTTCAACAAACTCATGAGACAATACCTTTCCCTGTGCAGATTGCTTCCCTATTACATCAACTATTATCTTGTATTTTCCACCATTACCATCGGTAACATCAATTATTTCTCCCTGCTTTATCCGCATCACTTTCATGTGAGTTACTTCATGTTCATCGAACGATATGAAACTATCACCGGGTACTCCATAAAAGATATTTGGCAAAATACGTTCCTCCTTGCTTCATTCGATATACCACTTTAGAAATTCAATAATCCGCTATCTTACAAAATTAGTCAATTTTACCGATTGATTCCCTGTCCATTTATTCAAAAACATCCTGTTAATTTCAAAGTGGGTATCATTCGATAAGAGTATAACTAACGAAAACCATATCATAACTATTCTAACACAAAAAACGAAAAATCCCCCCAAAATTTGGGGGGTAAAATAACTGACATTGTCTTTTATAAAGAGAAATCAAATTACCAGTGCAGTAATTCTTTCTCTGTTGCCTTATCGAATATATGCATGGTAGTCATATCAAAGACAAGGTCGATCTTCTGCCCATCTTGTGCCTGACTCTTTGCATTAACCCTTGCAACTATCTTATCGTCTCCTGCAACGACATGAAGTAACGTCTCACTACCAAGAGGTTCCACAACGTCAACTGTAACTTCTGCTGTGTTTTCCGGCCTTGGAGCAATGGCAAACATCTTATCGTACACGTTTTCTGGCCTTATACCAAAGATTATGTCTTTATCAATGTATTGAACAAGTTTGTCTTCGTATTCTTGAGGAACTTTGAGCTTCAACCCACTTGTCTTAACCCATAGACCACCTTCACCCTTAATTATCTTACCTTCTATGAAATTCATTGCTGGACTTCCAATGAATCCTGCAACAAACATATTGGCCGGTCTATTGTACACTTCGTAAGGTGTTCCAATCTGCTGGATGACCGCATCTTTCATGATAACTATCTTATCGGCCATTGTCATGGCTTCAACTTGGTCGTGCGTAACGTAGACAATCGTTGCTTCGAGCCTAGCATGTAGTTTCTTTAATTCTGATCTCATCTGAACACGTAACTTTGCATCAAGGTTCGAAAGAGGTTCGTCAAACAAGAACACCTTTGGATGTCTAACGATTGCACGTCCGACTGCGACCCTTTGCCTTTGACCACCGGAAAGTTGTCTAGGCTTTCTATCGAGCAAAGACTCAATCTCAAGTATCTTTGCAGCTTCATGGACTCTTTCGTCTATTTCATTTTTTGGTACCTTTCTTAACTTCAAACCAAATGCCATGTTATCATACACAGTCATATGTGGATATAGAGCGTAGTTTTGGAACACGAATGCAATATCTCTATCTTTTGGTTCAACATCGTTAACTACACGCCCATCAATCTTTATTTCTCCTTTTGTGATCTCTTCAAGCCCTGCAATCATACGAAGTGTCGTTGTTTTTCCACAACCAGATGGACCAAGTAATACGAGAAACTCTTTGTCTTCAACTACGAAATTCGCATCCTTTACAGCCTCTACCTTACCTTCGTATACTTTCCAAACATGCTCGAGAACAACCTGCGCCATATCTTTATACCTCCCCTTCATCTCTAGTAATGTTAGAATCTTCTCCAAAAATATCTTCGAGTTTTAATTGCTTAAAAAGAGATGGATCGCCAATGTCTAACAGATAAAGATCCCACACCTTATCCATGAATTCAAAAATCTTAGAGTACGTATTATAATTCATAACAACAGATACTGGTTTACCATTTTTGGTTATCACAATATCCTCACTAATCGAATCCTCAATCACTTTAGAAAATTTTGCCTTCGCGTCTGCCAGTGAATAAAACTCCGTTTTTCTTTTCATATAACGCCCCCTTGACTACTATTATAGTCATAATCTTTCCAAATGTGGTAGACACACATAATTTGTTTCATAATTGTTACTTTAACGAAATACATATACTCAAAAATAGGTGTAAAATTTGACCGAACGGTCAGTAAAAACAGTTGGGGTAACTCTGCAATTTGTAGGTTTGTTTATCACTATTAGACGACTATTATCATCTACATTATTGCAAATAGAAAAAGGAGGAGGAGAATTATGGCTACAGGCGGATTGAAGGGTATGGTTTACCACCAAGCAGGTAAATTGGTGGCAAATGTTGTCAGGAAGGCAGATACAGATACATTCTCAAAGCTCTTGTATACCGTAAGTGCGGTGAGCAAAGAACCAGCAAAGAGCGGACTTAAAAAACTTGGCCTTATGGCTCAAGAAGGCCATCCAATGATCAAGAAGTGGATGGATGTATTCCAAAAGGCATCTCCAAAAGCAGTTGAAAAGATAATCAACAACCTCATCATAAATGAATTTGCGATTGGTGAACCGATGAGGCAGAAGATGATGCACGAGTACCAAGTCGTCCTTCCAAAACTCGGTGTTATTAGTCCAACTTATGCATGTAACCTCAATTGTATCGGATGTTATGCTGGATTGTATGGAAGAAAGTATGAACTGACAAAAGATGAGGTTAGAAGTGTTCTCAAGCAAGGAGAAGAACTTGGAATATACTTCTGGATCATCACTGGTGGAGAGCCATTCTACTGGCCGTACATAATGGATATATTCGAAGAGTTCAACAATCACTATTTCATGGTCTACTCAAACGGTATACTAATAACTGAAGAAAAGGCTAAAAAGCTTGCAGAACTTGGAAATGTCACACTTTCTATATCGGTTGAGGGCTTTGAAGCAGAAACAGACTGGAGAAGAGGACACGGCGTATTTAAGTCGGTTTTGAATACGTGGGAAAGGCTGAGAAGATACGGTGTACCATTTGGTGCAAGTATAACTGCAACGCGTGTTAACCACGAAATTTTAATGAAAGACGAATTTTGGAATTTCTTGGAAGAGAATGGGGTAATATATGCATGGGTCTTCCAATTCATGCCTGTTGGTCAGGATCCAATGATGGATTTGGTCCCCACTCCGCAACAAAGGTATGAAAGGTTCTTCAAAACTGATGAAATGAGACTTAGCGGGCGATTTGCATTCGTTGCAGACTTCTGGAATCACGGGTTCTTGACTCACGGATGCCTATCTGCGGGTGCTAAGTACTTCCATGTCAACGCAAAAGGTTACGTTGAGCCATGTGTTTTCCAACAATTTGCAACCGACAGTATAAGAGAAAAGAGCCTAATAGAGATATTTAAGTCGCCGTTCTTTGAAGCATACAAGAGGGCAATACCTTTCTCAAACAATCTATTCAGGCCTTGTCCAATCATAGATAATCCAAAGGTGTTCAGAGCAATGGTTAAGAATTTCAACGCTATACCACAGCATGAAGGTTGTGAGAAGACTATTACAGAACTGGCTCCAGAACTAGATAAACTAGCCGATGAATGGAAAGAATATGCAGATAAACTTTGGTATGAATACGGATATGTTGAAAGATACCCAGTTAACAGAGGCCTGTACAACTACGAAACAAGGATGAAGAGATACGCAAACAAAGAAGAAGCGTTGAAAGTTGACAAAAAGTTGAACGTCTGACGTTTCCCAAACGTTGAAACTTTTTGGAGGGGCTTGATTTGAACAAAGAAATAAAAGAGAATGAAACAAAAACAAGGATAATAAATGCAGCACGAAAGCTTTTTTCAGAAAAGGGATTTGATGGTGTTAGTATGGAGGACATTGCGCAGGCCTCAGGCGTGCGCAAGTCCCTTATTTACTATTATTTTCCAAGCAAGGAAGTCCTCTTTGAAGAAATATGGATAAATGTGATAGATGAATTGGAGAATGATATTTTTTCTGAAGTAGAAGGAGAAAGCAATATAGCAAGGAGTATCAAAAAGCTTATAAAGAAGTACATTGAGTTCGTTATGAATAAATCCGAGATAAGTAAGCTCATAGCAAGAGAGAGAATGAATGTTCTAGGTAGAGATAGTCAGCTTGACAATGCGAAATCAAAGTACGTTGGATTGATGAAAAGAATCGAAAACGTTTTTGAGAAAGGTAAGCAAGAAGACGTACTCAATGACATAGAACCATCTGCCGCTACAGAGATGATATCCACAGTTGATTCCATACAAAAGAAGAGTGTATTGAAAAATATCGAAGAATTCCTCATGAAAGTCATCCTAAAAGAAAAAACAGAACATTGACGATGATACGAACAAGCACTTATATATACTATTCCTAAAATGAGGTGATACAATGGCCGATCTGAAAAGGCGGGCATTTTATTTTGTCATAATAATGGGAATCATCAGTCTTTTCAGTGACTTAACATACGAAGGTGCCAGGAGTTTAACGGGCCCGTATTTGGGTTTGCTCGGTGCATCAGCACTTGTAGTTAGTACAGTTGCAGGTTTGGGAGAGTTAATTGGCTATACGCTCAGATATTTCTTTGGTCGATTAGTCGATAAGACGAAAAGATATTGGTTGTTTGCTATAATTGGCTATACGGTCAATCTTTTGGTGATTCCGTCACTCGCTCTGACAAATAACTGGCAAGCTGCAGCACTGCTAATTATATTGGAGCGCATTGGTAAGTCTATTAGGAAACCTGCAAAGGATACGCTTACATCGTTTGCTGGGGCTCAACTCGGATATGGTACAACATTTGCTTTGGAAGAACTTTTGGACCAACTGGGCGCTACCATAGGACCACTTTTCATGAGCATATCCGTTGCCAACAATATATCGGTTGGCGATGTAACTGCATACAGAAAATCATTTGCATTACTAATATTTCCAGCTATAATTACGCTCGGCCTTTTAATCATAACTCGTGTATTGGTACCAAATCCAGAACATTTCGATGAAAAGAAGGAAAGTACTGGTGCAGTAAAGTTCGATAGGTTATTTTATCTCTACATTGCCGCAATAGCACTTATAGCCTTTGGGTTTGCAGATTTCGCATTGATAAGTTTTCATGCACAGAAAAATGCACTACTAACTCCTGTGCTAATACCAATTGCGTACATGATTGCTATGATTGTTGATGCTGTATCTGCACTGATTTTTGGCAGATTATTTGATAAGAAAGGATTCTTGGCTCTATCTTTATCGACATTTGTTGCATCATTCTATTCGATTTTTGCGTTCGGAAATAGCACATCTGCCATAATACTTGGTGCCGTACTTTGGGGTATTGGTATGGGGGCACAAGAATCGATACTTAAAGCTGCAATAGGAAAGTTGGTAGACAAAAAGGTAAGGGCAACTGCATACGGATTTTTCAATGCTATATTCGGCATTGCTTGGTTTGCTGGTAGTGCATTGATCGGTTTACTTTATTCCATCAATCTTGTCGCTCTAATGACCGTGTCTGTCATTTCAGAGCTCTGTGCATTTATTATACTCATCAGAATTACTTATTTAACTAAGAAGGCATAACAAAATATCAATAACATAAGAGTATAGATATCATGAAAAAGAAAAATTAAGGGGTGTTTCACACACCCCTTAGTTTTATTGTGTAAGTTTTAAAATAAAACTATCGTCTCTTGGTTATACCTTGCTTTTTGTCCAGTCTTCTCTTGTATTCCGAATACGTTCTTTGGCTATCTTTAAGGAACTTCGCAAGTTTCTTTTCGAAATCCTCTTTCTTTACTTCAGTGTCGTTTCCTTTCATTTCCTCTTTCAAGGAAAGTTCCCACTTACCATCCTTACCTTTACCTATTATCTTTGCCTCAACGTCTTGACCAACTTTGAGGAAATCATCAACTTTTTGAACATATTGATTCGAAATCTTTGAAATGTGAACAAAACCCTTTTCACCATTTTCCAACTCGATATTTGCACCAAACTTTAGCACTTCAACTACTTTGCCCTTCACTACTTGACCAACTTCCATAAAATAGAACCCTCCTGAGAAATTAGATTGGGCGATACCAATTTATCAATACTTTCCTTCGTACTTTTTCTTAAACTTCTGAACGCGTCCTTCGGTGTCAACTATCAGCCCAGCACCTCCACTTCCTTTGTAAAGTGGATGACAATTCGAACAGACATCAACTTTGAGTTGTTCCTTTGTTGTCCAGATCTTGTGTTCAGTGCCACATGCGCATCTAACCGTTAAAAGTTTCATTTCCGGGTGAATACCCTTCTTCAACCCACTCACCTCTCTAAAAAATTTTCAGCTAATTAAATCAAGTTATATGATATCACTTTTTTCAATACTTTTCAAGTATTATATTTTCACGTCTTTGAAATTCTCTTGGATTACGTTTAGCAGATTTATCGTCTGACGCACGTTTCCAAAGACTGTGTTAAGCTCATCTAAGAACCTCTGAATTGAAGCACTTATTTCCTCAGCAGTAGCCGAGCTTTCTTCAGATATTGCAAGTAGATTCTGTATACTTGTAGTTATATTCTCAAGTTTCTCCGTTTCGTTGTTCAGATTATCGATGAGTGTGTTGAGCTGCCCTGTAATTTGCGATATAATCTCACTTGACTCTTTACTATCATCTGCACTGCTTGATAGCTCAACTGACTGTTTCTTTAGCTCTTCGTAACCTTTTAAGACCCCTTTGCTCAATTCTGCAATACCATTCGAGACGCTCGAGAGAAATTGCGATATCTTGTTTGCCGACTCTTTACTTTCCTCCGCGAGCTTTCTTATCTCATCGGCAACTACTGCAAATCCTCTTCCAGCTTCTCCACTACGGGCAGCTTCTATTGCAGCATTCAAAGCAAGTAGATTTGTCTGTTCTGCAATACTCATGACCGTATTTGCAATATCTTGTATCGCACTTGCCTGGCTCCTCAACTCTTGACTCTCTTTTGCTATGGCCTCAAAATCATTACTCATTACTCTCATACCATTTGCTGAGTTTTCTACGCTTTTTGCGGCATTTCTGATCTTGTCTACAGCGCTGTTCAAATTCTGAATAATCTGATTTTGTTCGTTTATCGTTCTTGAAATTGTGTCAACATTTGAAGAGACCGCTTCAGAAATTCTTTCGGCATCGTTGCTAATTTGAACAGCCGTATCTGCAATTTGTGTTGATAATTCTTTCATTGTATCTATCTGCTCTTGCACTGTATTTGCAGATTCCAAGGTCTTGTTGGAAAAATTCATTAGTTCCTCAGTATCGCCCTGAAGTCCTATCAAAAATTCTCTAAGTGACATTGTCGCTTCAGCATTTCCCTCCGAAATTTCCTCAAAGTCTTTCTCACCTGATATTATCACAAGATTGTTGAAATCCTTAGTCTTGTAGATGGAGGATATTTCTTTCGTTGCATTAAGGCCTTTCTTGAAGTCTGATAAGCCTAAAAACATTCCCACAAAGGTAACCGCAGCAATAAGCAGTGAGCTAAACATAGGACTTAAGAAGCTTGTAAAAACAAGCGACAGAACAAATACAATAACGGGAAAGATAACAGTATATGTTGTCATGATTTTCCTAACTAATCCAAGGGAAAGTGTTTTGAAAAGGCTTAGAGTGACCTTTTTCCCATAAGGTTTTGTTGCAACGATTCTTACTTCAAGGAAAGAACCGCTACCAGTCGTACCTTGGTTTAGTATTTCAACCTTCATTGGATCTTTGAAAAAGTCGGCTGAACCTCTGAGTAGTCCCAAAAAGTAACTTCTAAAATCTCTGTTCGATTCATAACGTACAACTGCCGTCTTTTCATCAACGTAATTGTATATGATTCTCGGTGGTTTTGCACCTTTTATACGTCTTGTAAGGGACCTGTGGACCATGTCCATGGCGCTCAAAAACGACAAGACTCCTTCTTTTCTAAAATAGCTTGGATAGAAAGAGTGGAAAGACCAAATGTTTTGATAACCTGTCTCCTCCCAAAGTTCTTCGTAAGTTTTTCCAACCTTTTG
>Ga0208695_1000709_pt1 | contig 33542 bp, 30 predicted proteins | sample AD_UKC111_MetaG_FD_184449 | JGI IMG/M metagenome (GOLD analysis project Ga0208695, IMG submission 184449) | Active sludge microbial communities of municipal wastewater-treating anaerobic digesters from Hong Kong - AD_UKC111_MetaG (SPAdes)... | ecosystem: Engineered > Bioreactor > Anaerobic >...
TAAAAGAGTACTAGTTTTTTTACTAAATCGACAAGGTGTCCGGATGTGCCGTTACTCTGTCCGGATAATTCCGTTATGCTGTCCGGATGTTCCCGGAATCAGTGTCCGGATGTGGCCGAAATATGCACTTAGATAACAACTCTGTTGAATTTTTGACTTGGGTACATGGGAGCGTCAGCCCTGAAAAGATATTTAGCCAGTATGATATGATTCTTATCCCCAAATGGGTATGGGTTGAGGTCTGTGATAGTGATAATAGAAAAAGTTACATAAATGATTTAAAACATTATTCGAAGGTCCAAATTATAGATGAAGTTGATTATTTAACATTGGTGGATTACAAAGAAGCAGAATTATACTATCTGTTTTTGCATTGCTGCTACAATGTGAGCAGGCTTGTTAGTTTTATCAAGAAAAACATCTTAAAAAATAGGCCTATAGAAGACTTGGACCCCTATGAAGAATGGCTAAACATATTTTATGAAGAGGGTCTAGACCAGAGGAAACTTTCAAACGGCAGAATTCAAAGGAAAAATGCAGGAGAGATATCTATTTCTGTTCTAAGTTATATTCTTTCCTATTATTACAGTGAAAGTATTGATATTATTACTATCTTTAGCAGTGACAGAGATACATATGAATTTATTTCTAAGGCCAAGGAAATACTTTATGGAGATGAGCGATTTAAAAATAGAAATAATACTTCCATAACATTTAAGTCGAATGATTTTCTGATTTATGAATGGACAAGGCTTGGATATATAAATGAAAATAATATTGATGCCTTTGTGGACAGTTACAGGCAGACGAGAAGAATAAAATTTACGAGAAAAAAACAGGATAATTCAATTGAGGAGCAAGACAAATTAATAGATAATGCAGCATTTTTAGAAATGTTAAAGGACAGCACGATACATTTAATTTTTTGAATATACTGAACTATAGTAAAAAAGGTTTTAGTAGATTTTAAGCCTACCAAAACCTTTTTCTTATTTTTTAATATTTCTTATCCTTTTTAAAGTATGATTGGACTTTTATGGTAAAAGAAAGAAGCATAATAAGGAATATGCCTTGTAGGGAGCCTGCAATAAAGCGGATAAACATATTTTCTGTAATAATGGTAAATGGTAACAAAAACATGCTCATGAGAATTACCAGTTTTATAGTCAAAAAAACACTATGCCTCATAAAATACCTCCTTATGTTGGTTACACAGAATTTTATCCGACTACTGCATATTATTTCAAGTCAGATTTTACGTTTAAAATAAAGTCGGTCCATGATATAATGGAAATAGGTTCAAGGGAAATGGACTAAGTGCCATTGACACAGTCACCTAATAAAGGTGTCCAACTGTAGTCAGTGGCATTTTTGTTTTTCAGGGAATAGACGAATAAGGGAAAAGGGATAAGAGTTTTATTATAAAAAAGGTTTTAGAGGCAAGGGATAAGGGACTTAAGGAAGTGGTGGATGAATTACATTACCATATCATTTCCCTTGTTCCATAATCCTTTGTACTTAATTTCTAACTCGGGAGGCGTTTGTATGGCTAAACGGAAAATAGATTGGGATGAAAATAAATTAAATAAATGGTTACAGGAGGGTAGGGGGCAGGGAGAAGGAAAGGAATATAAACCCTGGCTTACTGTTACAGATTTCTCCTCAAGGGGGAGGTGCAGCCGTATCAAGGGAATCAAAACGGGAAGGGTTCATCATTTTATGGCGGATATTGAAACCTGGTACTTTTACCTTTTAGAATTTGACGAAGGGAACAAAATAATCGATATTCGGGAGTTTTATCCGCTGCTGGATTTTGATGAAGTTGTCCAAGATAAGCAGGATATTAGCAAGAATCTGTTTATTGACAAAAAAACTGGCTGTCCATATGTCCTTACCACAACATTTCTAATTACCGTTAAGTTGAAGAATGGGAAAACCTCATATGCTGCAAGGAGTGTGAAATCATCAAAAATTCTTGAGAGAAAAACAACGCTTGAAAAGTTGGAAATGGAGCGCAGGTATTGGCAAATAAAAGGTGTGGACTGGGCTATTGTGACGGAGAAAGACATAAACCGTGATAAAGCCAAAAACATAGAATGGGCGCTTTCATCAATACATATGCTGCCTGACATGAGGTTTAATGAGGATGATATAGTTGAACTTGGTTCAGCGCTTCAGTTCAGGCTCGCTAACAGTACAAAATCCATACGGAGTGTAATTGCTGATTTTGATTATGATTATGCTCTGGATACAGGGGACAGGCCTGTTCTTGTTCCGTTATCTGGTTGCCGTAAAAGCGATTAAGATTGATATGGAAACACCAATAGACTTAAATGCTCCCGCAAACAGTATTCAAGTTGTTAAGGATATGGAGGAGGGAATAATAAGTGTTAACGGTTAATGCTTTAATTGAGTGGATAGGAAACGAGGCACAAGGGGAGAGTGTAATTGAACGGATTCTATGGTTAGATGAAATGAGCGACTTAACTTATGTCATTGATGTAAATGCCAATAAACTTCCTTATGCAAAGACAATAAGCGAGTACAAAGTAGCCTTGGATACAGAGGAAGCAATAATGCTTGATAAAGACCCGTTTTCAAGAGTTGTTGATGAGGAATTACTGTCAGAGAAGGCAAAAGCCATAAGAGACAAAGCATGGGAGGCTATATCAAGTATTGTTATTTTAGAACCTGAAATTTATTATCCAAGGGAAAGGGCAAAACATGTAAAAACAGTTGCACAAAAATACGGACTTTCAGAGAAAGTAATTTATAAATATTTGAAACGGTATTGGATAAGAGGAAAGATAGTAAATGCACTGCTGCCTGACTATGACCGGTGTGGTGGCAGGGGGAAAGAAAGGAATTCCAAAGGCATAAAGCGCGGACGTCCAAGAAAGCATGCAGATATTGTCGGCGATGGTATTAATGTCGACGAAGAAATAAAGCGCATATTCAGAATTGCAATAAACAGGTTCTACTATAGTTCTGCCAAACATTCCTTGACTATGACTTATGAACTGATGCTAAAAGAGTATTTTAACGATGGCCATAGAATGGTGGATGGGAAAAAAATACCCCTTCTGAAATCTTCTTCTGAGATTCCTACTTTTGGACAGTTCCGTTACTTTTTTGAGAAAGAACGTAATATCAAACGGGAGGTTTCAACCCGTTACAGCCCGAAGAAATATGAACAGGAGTACCGTCCTGTGTTGGGAAGTTCAAGCACGGATGCCATAGGACCTGGTTCGCTATTTCAGATTGATGCCACCGTGGCTGATGTATATTTGGTTTCTCGTTTTAACAGAACACATATTATAGGCAGACCTGTTTTATATATTGTCCAGGACTGCTTTTCCAAACTTATTGTGGGGCTTTATGTAGGACTTGAAGGGCCGTCATGGATTGGAGCAGCAATGGCTCTTGCAAACACTGTTGGAAACAAAGTCTCTTTTTGTAGTCAGTATGGTATAGATATTCAGGAAGAAGAGTGGCCTGTACATCATCTCCCTCAGGCAATTTTGGCAGACCGAGGGGAAATGCTTTCAGACAATGCAGAGAGTTTGATTATGAATCTTGGGATTACGGTAAAGAATACCCCGCCTTTCAGGGCTGACTGGAAGCCGTTAGTAGAAAGATATTTTAAATTGACCAATGAGCGTACAAAATCATTACTTCCTGGAGCGGTAAATACAGATTTTATGCAGCGAGGCGGGAGAGATTACAGGCTTGATGCGAAACTTGATTTAATGCAATTTACTGCCATTATTATAAAATGTGCGTTATTCCACAACAACCATTATCGTATTGACAATTACAACAAAGATGAAATGATGGTGGCAGACGAAGTGGAGTCTATTCCAAGAGAAATATGGAATTGGGGTATTGCTAACCGAATGGGAAAACTTCGGCATGTAGATGAGGAAGTCGTGAAACTTAACCTGATGCCCACAGATAACGGAGTGGTTACTGCAAAGGGGATACGGTTTAAGGGCTTATTCTACAGTTCAAAGTCAAGCATGAAAGAACAGTGGTTCACAAAAGCCCGTAGCAGTGGAAGTTGGAAAGTGCCTGTATGTTATGACCCAAGAAACATGAATTACATATACATTAAGAAATCTGCCACCGAGTTTGAGAAATGCTACCTGCTGGAATATCAGACAGCCTTTAAGGGTAAGTACATCGAAGAAATTGAATACCTGATGGAGTGGGAAAAGGTGCAAAAGGCTAAAGGCCTTGATGAAGGACTGCAGGCCAAGGCAGATTTGATAACAGAAATAGAAACAATAGTAGAAGAGGCAAAAAATAAAACAAATAAGGAACTTTTAGTATCAGCAGAAAGTGATGCACAAAGGAAGAAAAACATACGGCAAAACAGGCAGGTTGAAAAGGAGATAAATCGGGAGATAGAGGCTTTTGAATTGGATAGGCAACTTAATAATAAGAATGCAGAGATAATCTCTTTTAGTGATGTTGAGGAGGAATTACCATCTAATCCTCTTGACTTGCTGAGAAGAAAACAGAGGGAGGCGTTTGGGAAGGTTAGGGAATAAAGGTTAAAGGATAAAGGATAAAGGATAAAGGATAAAGATAAAAGGCTATAATCTAAAATCTAAAGTCAAAAGTTTAAAGGTTAAGACGAGCCTGTTTTAAGAGGGTTGATAGTATAAAGGGGGATAAAGAACTATGGCAAAAGTGGTAATACCCAATGGTGCGCAGGGGGAGGAGGCAGTCTACAGGGAGCAGGTAATAAAGGAGTACGGGGGAAATCCTTTCATAGAGGCGCTTCCGCCTATTTATTCTCCTGAAGAAGTGGTCGAAAAGTTGGCCGTTTATCCGCCATACAGTGAAGATGAGCGGAATCTCGACGCACACTATAGGATACATCTTACCCAAAAACTTTTTCAGTGCTTCCAGCCTCTACCCCAGCATTTGGATTTGGAAAGCAGGATTTCAAGAGTTATACGGCAGGGGTACCTGCCGAGGAATCCAGTGAGCAAAGAATATGTAATAAGTTTAAAGGATGGGTATAGGGCTGTACAGAATTGTGATATCAATGCCAACCAGCAGTTTAGAAGCACAGCCTGTGGTTTTACTATTATTGGCGTATCAGGCATGGGAAAGTCTGTGTCGGTCAATAGGGTTCTATCTATGTATCCGCAGGTTATTGTACACAGCAGGTATAAGGGGCAGGGATTCAGTTTCTACCAGTTGGTGTGGCTAAAGTTGGATTGCCCCTTCGATGGCAGTGTGAAAGGGCTTTGCATTGACTTTTTTAACAAAGTGGACCAACTAATGGGGACTGATTTTTACAAGAAAGTTGCTAATTCAAGAAAGTCTGTTGATTATATGCTGACGCTTATGTGTCAGGTAGTAAGAAATACAGGGCTGGGCTTGCTTATTATCGATGAAGTCCAGCATCTGTGCGGGGCAAGAGGCCTTGGTGACGAAAGGATGCTTAACTTTTTTGTAACTCTCGTCAACACTGTAGGAGTACCCATTATATTGATAGGAACCCCTAGGGCTATGTCAATTTTGCAGAGTGAATTCCGACAGGCAAGAAGGGGTTCTGGTCAGGGAGACATGGTATGGGAGCGGCTGCAGAATGATGAAAACTTCGAAATACTGCTTAATTCCCTCTGGCAGTACCAGTGGACACGGAGGGAAAGTGTCCTTACAAAGAGTATACAGGAATTATTGTATGAAGAATCCCAGGGAATAATCGATATTATCTGCAAAATCATTGTCATGGCACAAACCGTTGCCATTTCCACAGGAAAAGAGCAGGTCAATGAAAAACTAATACGGCAGGTGGCAAGAGAACATTTCCAGTTGGTAAGGCCGATGCTTTTGGCTTTGAAGTCGGAAAACATGAGGGAGATTGCTAAATATTCTGATATTTGCACGGCTGAAGTTGATTATGGCAAGTTAGTAAATCAGGAGAAACTGCCAGTAGAAATGCGGATGAGAATAAGGGCAATAAAGGAGCAAAAGGAAAAAAGGGAAAAGGAAAATAAGACTTCAAAAATGGAACAGGCTCTTTACAAGTTAGCGGAACTTGGTATTGAAGTTTCAAAAGCCAGAAAAGCCATTGAAGCAGTGCTTGAAGCAGAAGACCATAATATAGATGAAGGACAACTTGTTATAAAAGCGATTCAGGTTCTTTCAGGAAACACAACGGAAAAGAAGTCTAAAAAAGTGAAGACTACTCCGAAATCAGAAAATGACTTGCGCTATATTGTGGAGGAAGGTAGAAATCAGGGTAAATCGGCATATGATGCATTAAAGGACAAGGGATACATCAAAGGAGAGAAGAATGATACTTTGTTCAAGGCGGTGTAATTTAAATGATGCATTTTTTTCCAACCCCATATCCTGATGAAATCCTTTATAGTGTATTGGCACGCTATAGTGTTCGCTGTGGGATTACAAGTTATCAAACTATCATGGAGAGCATATTTGGAAAGTGTAGTTCCAGGGCTGTAATGGAAATGCCTTTTAATTTGAATTCGTTGGTATCTAACCTACCTGTGAATTGTCCTTATACTGCTGATGATTTGATTTATAATCATACTCTGTACCCATTCTTTACTGCATTTCTTCCAAAAGAACGGGCAGAAGAAGTAAAACAATTAATGCTGTCTGAAGGTGGAAGCAAAATTTATGGTAAAGCAGGTATTATCGGCAGTAGGATTCCACTAAACCAATATTTAAGATTTTGTCCCAAATGCTTCGAAGAAGAGCAGAAATTGTATGGTGAAGGATATTGGCACAGGTTGCATCAGATACCCTTTGTAATGGTGTGTCCTATACATAAAGCGATTCTTCATAATAGTACTGTTTTAGTGCGGGGTCATAATCCACAAGCCTATGTACCTGCTGACGCTGATAACTGCATTAATAATGAATTACTTTATTTCAAACCTGAAACGATAGAGAAGTTTGTACTCATTGCCCAAGATGCAAAAGTATTGCTTGAAAACCAGTATCCCAATAAGCAGTTTAAATGGTTTGCTAAACAGTATTTAGAAAGGTTTAAGGAATTAGGGTATGCCAATATTAATGGTAAAGTGTATTGGGAAGAAGTAATAAAGGACTTCATAGATTTCTACGGATTGGAGTTCCTAAATGCTGTTTGTTCTAATATAGAAGACAAGGAACAGGGAAGATGGCTGAAAGAAATTACACATAGTGATGCAAAGTCGGTGTATCCAATTCGGCACCTGATGCTGGCAAGATTTTTAGGAATAGGAGTAGAAGAACTTTTTATAAAAGAGTTAAATTACAGACCTTTCGGAGAAGGACCTTGGGTATGTCTTAATCCTGCTGCTGACCACTTTCTTGAACCTGTAATAAAAGACGTAGAAATAAAGTATAGGCGTAGAAATAAGAACACTAATGGTTTTTTCAGATGTCCCTGCGGATATGAATATATGGAAACAGTTACAAGAGAACAAGGAGAAAGGGGTAAGGGGCGGCGCAGATTTGTCAGGGTTGTAGAGTATGGACATGTATGGAAGGCTAAGGCTCATGAATTGCATGAAAGTGGAGTAAGTATTCAGGAAATTGCAGTAAGACTTAATGCAGATATTAGTACTGTAAGAAAGTATATTTCTGAAAAAGGACAGGAAAAAAGCAAAAAGTTAGTAGAACGTAATAGTGTTGCTTCTGCGGAGTTTGAAGTAAAAAGACAGTATCACAGGGAAAAGTGGCTTCAGATAGTCAGGGAAAATCCAGACAAGGGCAGACTTGAATTACGGAGGCTGGGTAAATATACCTGTACCTGGTTATGCAGGAATGACAGAGAGTGGTGGGAGAAAAATACTCCTGCAAAGAAATTTGTTCAGGCTTACAGTAATGTTGATTGGGAAACCAGGGACAAGGAAATCTTACAGCATGTTAAACAAACTGTTCATGAAATCTTAGAAAGTGATGAAAGACCTCAGCGAATTAGCCTGCGGTTGATTAAAACTAAGTCAGGACTTAAAAGTTTTGACCTTCAATTGGATAAATTACCGTTGACTAAATCATTCATCAATTCTGTTATAGAGAACCCTATGGATTTGCACAAAAGGCGTATACAATGGGCGATTGATAAACTTAATGAAGAAGGCAAAGCATTAACTGTTTCTAATATTACTGTCATGACAGGTGTTGGCAATAAGTACAGAAAACAGGTTGTGGAGGAGATTAAGAGGGTGTTAGGGGAGTTAGGTGAAATGTAGTAAGGTGTAAGAAAGTAGGTGCTTTTGGCGGTTATATAGTGTAAAATAAAGATATATGGTATTGATTAACAAGATTCTTTATATTAAATAAAAGTGAGGAAAACTGGATGAAGTTTATAAAGTTTATTAATGAACATAAAGTAATATTTGTGTTAATCGTTATAGGAATTTTCGTACTCCCGATAATTATTGTGCACATTTTGTATAAATTTACTGCACCTTATACATGGCTAGTAGCAGAGTGGGAGGCTGGTGATTTATTAAATTATTGCGGTGCAATGTTGGGTGCTGCCGCAACGATTATTGCAATTATTTTGACAATAACATTTACTGTTGAAAATCAAAAGATTGAGCGAAAATTATCGATTAAGCCATGCCTGAATACAATTTATATACCAAAATTCACACGAAAAGATATAGTTTTTAAGGAAAGACAACTTATTTACATCATATATCCTATTGACAAAGAAGGAAATATAGGAAGTTTACATGAGACCCCGTATCTTCTTAAAAAAGAAGAAGATACGAACAAAGAAATAGTGGAATCTTCATCTTTTTATAAAGAAAACTATATTATCCACTATATCATTTCTAATATTGGTGCAGGAAATGCTATTAATATAAAGTTTACAATAGATGGGAAACAAATAATGCAACCATTTTCTTTGGTTGCCAATAATAGTAAAGAGTTTATTATTATTTTTAAGTCGGAACTGTTAGATAAATTAAATAAGCGTAGTCGCCTTATATATTTTAATTTTGAATATGAAGATGTTGCTTCTATTGGGAAATACGAACAACATGAATGTATTGAGTTATATTTAGAAGATGATGAATCACTAAACACAAGGCAAGCGGCTAATGACATTTTATCAATGCCCAAAGATTTATAATAAATTATATAATGGCTTTTAGAAAAGATACTTAAATATTTCGTTTGAAAAGACCGTATTTTTTAACTACTATAACCTTTCTATAATGCGAGGGGGTGTCCGCAAGTTTGTATTTTTGTCCTTTCACAAGTTAATGTAGTTAACATAATGCTATGGCAAAGGAATGGATTCATGGGGACAGAACCCAAATTAAGTATTGAATAGTATGCAGATTACACGCAGTTGCATATTTATAAATACCATATGTATTTGCTAGACTATTATTAAATTGATTGGAGTTGTGCCAGATATATGCCATAGATAATCGCCAAAATTATCATTATAGTAATAAAAATAATCATTCCATTTCGATTCTTTTCTTCAATTTCTTGTTTCTTTTGCTCGTCTATTCTTTGGTCGTTAGAGATTTTTTGTTCACGCTCTAATATTGCATTAGCGATTTGCTCTTCAGACTTATAGTCAGAAACAATAATATTACCAGGTTGTGTGATTATCATGGGACAAGAGTATTGGACCAACAAGTCATTACCTTCCTTGATATTGACTTCAGTTTCGGCAAATCCAATGTAAGTATCATATTTATGCGATTTATACATTTTAATTGTGTGTTTCCCGTTTTCCAATTCAATAACATAATCCGTGGTCTTTAAAATACCAATGTTCTTACCGTCAATATCTATATAGACATCTCCCCCAAACAACTCAATTTCCTTCAAAGACCTTCGCATAAATACAATTTTTGCACTCACTATTTTATCCCACCTCATCAGCCATCGCATTAATTTCTTCAAGGCTTAGTTCTTTACCCTCATGTATTTTCGTTGTTTGCATTGTACCTACATCTTCAATTTTCATATATATGGTACTTGTCTTTTTTCCGCTAATCATTTTTGCAAGACCTATTGTGCTTAAAGGAGTTCTTGCTATTCCTGTTACATCTGCTACAGTAGCAGATAGAATACAACTGCACTGCTCACACTTAAAAAGATATCTATTAAGACTTACAAACCCCATTTTTTGGTCTATCGCCCAGTGAGGATTTGTTGTTCCACACATCGGACATTTGGGAACATAGTTATCAATAAACTTTTGAGGAATACTCCCTATAAAACCTTCCATACGTTTAAAAGCCATTAAACTCCCACCTCATAAACTAATTTAAAAGTGTTTCTTCAGTTTAATTATAAGTCAATAATTTACAAAATACAATAAAATATGATGCATAATAAGAAAGTAAAAATAATAAACACACTTCAGAGAGGGTCTCTTAATAGTTATTACTTACTATTTTGCATCAATTATATCGATGGCTTCTCCTTTCACAAACAGCAAAAGAATAAAAACATCTGTATAATACTGTCATTTAATATATACTTAGTAAACCTCTTCCTGAAAGACTTTATTTATAATTTTTATTTAGGAAAGGACATGATTTTATTTTCAGAATAAGTTTATTTGCTTTGGAACAGGTTTATTTTCCATAGAAAGACTTTTTTCATTTTGGAACGATTTAGGGGATATTATTTGATTCATAGAATAAAACAACAAGAAATAATACAGAAAATTAAGTATATACGATAAAGTCGTCCATGCTGTTAACATAAAACATATCAAAGCACTCGTATTTATCTTTAAATAGTCTACAATCCTGAATATCTAATTATTGTGCCATATAACTCTTATATTTCGAGGATTACAGCGCAATAGAGCCACGGAATGACTTTATTTACTTTTTGGAATAACACTATTTTTATTTTGGAACGACTTATGACTTGTTCATTTGTAGTAAAATGATAACCAAACAGCGTAAATAATTAAATATGCATGATAAAGTCATTCCGTATTGTTAACATAAAGTATACTTAAGTATATTTATCTGTATTTTTATAGCCTACAACTCTTAATTCCTGATATCAAATATACCCGTAGACACAGGTATTTCAAGACATACAGTATGGTGAAGTTATGGAATGACTTTATTTTCTTTTTGGAACAACATTATTTTCATTTTGGAACGACTTAACCTGTTTTCATTACAAAACTTAACCCTTACCCCTTAAAAACTTTATCCTATCTATGTGAATATAAAATAAACTCATTCCCTCCCCGTGCCTGCAAACCCGCATGGTTGATGGATGGGATAAAATGGATGCAAATAAAGATGTTCCATAAAATAGATGATTAGATAGAATTAAATGGGAAAATTGGAAGAGAAAAAAGTAAATAAAGTTGTTCCTTTTACAGGGGAAAGGGGTAAGGGAAAAGGGATAAGGATAGAAAGATAAAATCCTTTGTAACCAGCATGATAAGTGGATTACAAAGGATTGATTTATTTTATTGGATAACATCCTTATCCCTTAAACCTATTCACTTAATCCTGTTCCGAAGGAACATCTTTATTTTCAGCGGAACGACTTTATTTGCAATGGAACGAGTTTATTTGATGTTTACAAAACGCTTCTTATAAGGTTATCCTATTCATACTCCTTAACAAGCAAAGCACGGATATAGCCGCGATCGGTTGAAGTTGACTCTATGTAAAAGCCTCTTCCATAATAAAATCTAATCAAATCCTTGTATTTTGAGGCTGTATGCAGCGTAACTCTTTTGATACCCTTCTTCTTGACTAATTTGTCAATAAGGTTGATGAGTGCTTTACCTATACCTATGTTATGGTATTCTGTATTGACTCCAAATCTGCTTATGTACCCTGTGTTATCAGGATTTATCTTTAATCTTATTGTTCCTACCGGAACATCATCGATGAATGCCACGAAAACTTCCTTTGTCTTTATATCCTCGATGATGTCCTCGATAGATTCTTCAAGAGCTTCCATTGTACCTAGACCCGTATTTTCTATATATTTCTTAAAGGCTATTCTTGTAATTGTTTGAATAGCCTCCGCATCATCAATAGTTGCTTTTCTAATGATAAACGAGTAATTCATATCTAAAACCTTCCTGTAACCATAACCTTTCTGACTGCTATGCCATGAGTTTTACCATGATGGCTTTTTGTACATGCAGCCTGTTTTCTGCTTCGTCAAATACAAGGGATTGAGAGCCGTCTATAATATCGGAGGTCACTTCATAATCCCTGTATGCAGGCAAGCAGTGGAGGAAAATAGCATCTTCTTTAGCTTTTGAAAATAGGTCGCTGTTTACCTGATAGGGCATAAAAATTTTAATTCGCTCTTCTTTTTCGGCTTCTTGTCCCATGCTCACCCATGTGTCCGTATAGATAACATCCGCATCTTTTACAGCAACATAAGGATCTTCCGTAAGAACAATTTTAGAACCTGAAACCTCAGCATCCTTTTGTGCCTCGGCTACTATGTTTTTATCACACTCATAACCCTTAGGTGAAGCTACCGATATGTCCATGCCTACTTTAGCACAACCATGAAGCAGTGAATTTGCGATGTTGTTTCCATCACCTACATATGCGAGTTTAAGTCCTTTAAGTTCACCTTTGTGTTCATATATTGTAAATAGATCGGTTAAAATTTGACATGGATGCATGAGATCTGTCAAACCGTTAATGATGGGGATGCTGCCGTGAGTTGCAAGCTCTTCCACATCACTATGAGCAAAAGTACGAATCATAATACCGTCCAAATACCTTGAGAGCACCTGTGCAGTATCGTAAATCGTTTCGCCCCTTCCTAATTGGATATCGTTGGAGCTTAAGAAGAGAGGATATCCTCCCAATTGGTACATGCCGACTTCAAATGAAACCCTGGTTCTTGTAGAGGACTTTGTAAATATCATTCCAAGTGTTTTGTTTTTTAAAAGTTTATGCTCAACACCTTCTTTGAGTTGCCTTTTGAGCTTCTCGGAAAGTTCAAAAATCTCATTGATATCTTCTAATGTTAAATCATAAAGACTGATTAAATGCTTCATGGTAATTACCTCCTAATTTGTTAGTATTATTTTTTTGTTTCCTTAAAGGACTGTTCTTAAGGAACCTTATCTAATTACGGAATTTGCCTAAGCTTAGACGGAATATTCGTCTAAAGAATAAACCACAGCGTCTTTTTTGTTCATAATATTTTCAAGAACTTCCAATATGGCATAAGCCGTGTCAATAGAAGTAATACATGGGATGTTGTACTCCATGGCGGTTCTTCTTAACTGAAAACCAAGCCTTGTCGGTATCCTGCCCCTTGTAGGTGTGTTGATAACAAGTGAAACATTGCCACTTTTTACATAATCCAGCATTTCTTCATTTGATATGGCATCAACTTCTATTCCTGTTCTTGAAAGATACAAATAAGTATGCTCACTTGCAACGAGCCTAAAGCCCATATCCCACAGCTTCTGTGCAATATCCCTGCATTCCTGCTTGTTCCTGTCGGCAACGGAAATCAATGCAGTGCCGCTTGGGGGAATATCCAGTCCTGAGGCTACAAAGGCTTTATAAAGTGCGGTGCAGTAATCTTTGTCAACTCCCATAACCTCACCTGTAGACTTCATTTCCGGTCCTAAGAATGTATCCACTGTAGTAAGCTTCGAGAAAGAGAAAACAGGTGCTTTTACGGCATAAAATTCACTTTCTTTATAAAGACCGGGTGTGTAGCCTAAATCCCTCAAGCTTTTGCCCATAATAAGCTTTGTTGCCACGTTAACCATGGGAATCCCCGTTATCTTGCTCATAAACGGTACTGTTCTGCTGGCTCTAGGGTTCACTTCGATTACATAAACCTTGCCGTGGTCGTCTGATACAAATTGTATGTTAAAAAGCCCTATAATATTCAGTGCTTTGGATAGTCTTATAGTATAGTCGGTAATAGTGTCCTTTATTTCCCTAGATAAAGTTCTGGAAGGGTAGACAGATATACTGTCACCCGAATGAACACCTGCTCTTTCAATGTGTTCCATGATTCCGGGAATCAGTGTATCTACACCGTCACAGATTCCGTCCACTTCAATTTCCTTACCTTCTATATATTTATCAATGAGTATCGGATGCTTGGAGGACAAATCAACTGCCTTGCTCATATACTCATCGAGCATATGATCGTTGTATACTATTTCCATAGCTCTTCCGCCAAGTACATATGACGGTCTTACTAAAACAGGGTAACCGATATTGTTGGCTATAGCCTTTGCCTCTTCAATGGAGAATGCGGTGCTGCCGGGCGGTATGGGAATATCTAAAGATTCCAAAAGCTTTAAAAATTTATCCCTGTCCTCTGCAACGTCTATGTTTGTTACAGATGTACCTAGAATCCGAACACCGGCATTATTTAGAGGTGATGCAAGGTTTATTGCTGTCTGACCTCCAAACTGGACTATTACACCCACAGGCTTTTCTTTTTCGATTATATCAAGGACGCATTCTTTTGTAAGCGGTTCAAAATACAGTTTATCGGCTATATCAAAATCGGTGCTTACGGTTTCGGGATTGTTGTTAATTATTATGGACTCATATCCCATTTCCTTCAGTGCCTTGATGGAATGCACGCTGCAGTAGTCGAACTCTATTCCCTGACCTATTCTTATGGGACCTGAACCGATAACAAGCACTTTATTTTTCTCCGATACAGCCACATCGTCCTTTTCTTCATAAGTGGAGTAGTAATATGGAGTAACAGCTTCAAATTCACCGGCACAGGTATCAACTATCTTATAAACAGGATTTATGGGATATTTGTTTCTTAGTTCGCTGATTTTTTCTACCGGTACACTGGCCAGGTTTGCTATGTATGAATCTCCAAAGCCTATTTTCTTAGCTCTTGTATAAAGATCATAATCTAAAAATGCTATTCCCGCGTTTTTAATGTCTTCTGCAATTCTAACAATTTTTTCTAGTTTTTTAAGGAAAAACATGTCTATTTTTGTTATTGCTGACAATTCTTCGCAGGATGCATTTTTTTGAAGTGCCTTGCATATGGCAAAAATTCGTTCATCATGGGGATGTCGTATAAACTCCATGAGCTCTTCAACCGTCATGTTGTCAAAGAGGCTTAGTCCAAGCTGATAATTGAGCTTAATATCAAGTGAGTCTATGGCCTTTAAAAGGGATTCCTCAAATGTGCGGCCTATAGCCATAACCTCGCCTGTAGCTTTCATCTGTGTGCCTAAGCTTCTGTCTGCCGTATTGAATTTATCAAAGGGCCATCTCGGTACTTTCGTAACAATATAGTCTAAAGATGGCTCAAAGCATGCATATGTATTTTGTGTAACCGAATTTTTTATTTCATCAAGGTTTAAGCCTATGGCAATCTTTGCTGCTACCCTCGCAACGGGATATCCTGTAGCTTTAGATGCTAAAGCACTTGAACGGCTCACCCTTGGATTAACTTCTATAACTACGTACTCAAAGCTGTTGGGATTTAGAGCAAACTGAATATTACAGCCGCCTTTGATATCGAGAGCACGTATTATTTTTATTGAGGCGGATCTTAGCATTTGGTACTCGATATCCGATAATGTCTGGCTTGGAGCTACAACTATACTGTCACCCGTATGTACCCCAACGGGGTCAAAGTTCTCCATATTACATACGATTATACAGTTGTCGGCACCGTCACGAATAACCTCATACTCGATTTCCTTCCATCCTGCGACGCTTTGCTCAAGCAGCACCTGGTTTATCATGCTGAGCTTAAGTCCCTTGCCGCATATATATTCAAATTCGTCCATGTTTTGTGCAATACCGCCGCCTGTGCCACCTAATGTGTAAGCTGGTCTTATTATAATAGGAAACTTATTTTTGGAAGCAAACTCCTTTGCTTCAGACATGTTGGTAACAATTGCACTTTTTGGAACTTTTTCATTTATAGCATTCATTGTTTGCTTGAAAAGATCCCTGTCCTCTGCAAGCTTTATGGATTGCAGGGAAGTTCCGAGAAGCTCTATCCCAAGTTCTGCAAGAATACCGCTTTCGGAAAGTGCCACAGCCATATTAAGGCCCGTTTGACCGCCTAAGGAAGCCAGTATTCCGTCAGGTCTTTCTTTTATAATAATCTTCTTTAAAAATTCCAGTGTAATGGGTTCGATGTATACACGGTCGGCAATCTCCCTGTCCGTCATAATTGTAGCAGGATTGCTGTTAACAAGAACTACTTCAATGCCTTCCTCCCGCAATGATTTGCAGGCTTGTGCTCCGGAGTAATCGAATTCTGCTGCCTGGCCTATTATAATAGGGCCTGAGCCAATAACCAGAACCTTCTTAATATTTTCTCTTTTTGGCATATTGACCTCCTATAACCTATAATAGTTTCAGAAACTCGTCAAAAATGTAAGCGGAGTCCTGAGGGCCGGGCGAAGCTTCCGGATGGTATTGCACGCTTAGAATGGGCAGAGATTTATGTCTGAAGCCTTCTGTGGTGTTATCGTTTATATTTACATGTGTAATTGTCACATCATCGGAAAAATCCCTTTCCAAAGCGTAATTGTGATTTTGTGAAGTTATGTAGCATCGGCCTGTTGTAAGATCCTTAACAGGATGATTTCCGCCATGATGGCCGAATTTAAGCTTGTATGTAGTACCGCCCAATGCGATTCCAAGGAGCTGGTGGCCTAAGCAAATCCCTAAAATAGGCTTTAAACCTATAAGGCCCTGGACTGTGTTTTTTACCGATAAAAGCTCCATAGGATCGCCAGGTCCGTTGGATAAAAGTATTCCGTCAGGCTCATGCTTCATAATCTCATCTAAAGTTGAGAAGGCAGGCAGAATGCTTATATGGCAGTTCCTATCCTGTAAGGCTTTAATAATATTGTTTTTAACGCCAAAGTCCAAAATGACAACTCTTTTTCCCGGACCTGGCTTATATACAGGAATTTTTGTCGTAACTTCCATCACAAGATTGCGTTTACGTGCTTTGTCTGCCTTAAGTCTTTCAAGGAGAGTATCTATATTGCCGCATTCGCTGGAAATGACTCCGTACATGCTTCCAAACCTTCGGATATACTGGGTGAGAGCCCTGGTATCAATGCCTTTAATCCCGGTAATATTGTTGGATTCAAAGTACTTGTCGGCGTCCATGCTGCATCTCCAGTTGCTCGGATAGTCGCATAGCTCACTGACTATGAAGCCCTGTATATGGGGCTTGTAAGACTCGTTATCTAGGTGATTGAATCCGTAATTGCCTATTAAAGGGTATGTCATAGCGACAATCTGCCCGTTATAGGAAGGATCGGTTGTTATCTCCTGATATCCGGTCATGCAGGTGTTAAAAACTATTTCCCCAAAGGCTTCACCTTTGCGGCCGAAACTTTCACCTGTAAAATATGTGCCATCTTCGAGAACTAAAACAGATTTCATGGAATTTCTCCTTAAAAATCAATTTTCAATTTATATCAATTAATATTAATAAGTTTAATTTTAAATGGGTTTAATACTTAGCTGTTAAACTTTGACAGTATATCTTCCAATACTTTTATAAATCCGTCCACATCATCCTTAGTCACAATAAGAGGAGGAAGAACCCTTATGATATTAGGGCCAACATTTCCAACGAGATAGCCGTTTTCAAAGCAAGCTGTAACAATCTCTTTAGCCTTTCCGTTGTTTAACTCGATACCTATCATAAGACCTTTGCCTCTAATTTCAGCTATAAAACTGTATTTTTCCTTTAGCTTATTTAATTGGCCAATGAAATATTCTCCAATTTTTGCTGAGTTTTCCACGAGTTTTTCTTCGAATATGGTGTTCATAACAGCGAGACCTGCTGCACATGCGAGAGGATTTCCTCCAAATGTTGAACCGTGATCACCAGGCTCAAATGCTTGAGCAACATACTCTTTAGCACACATAGCACCTATGGGGAATCCGCCGCCTAATGCTTTGGCAAGTGTAAAAATATCAGGCTCTACATCGAAATGCTGATATGCAAAGAGCTTTCCTGTTCTTCCAAGGCCTGATTGAACTTCGTCAAGAATGAGGAAAATACCTTCCTTGTCGCACAACTCTCTTACACCTTTCATATACTCGGGAGAAATGAGATTTATTCCTCCTTCTCCCTGAATAGGCTCAAGCATAACAGCACAGGTATTGCCGTTGATGGCTTTTTTCAAAGCTTCCAGATCATTTGCCGGAACGCTTGTAAATGATGGTGTAAGAGGACAGTATGGTTTTTGATACTTATCCTGGCCTGTTGCTGCAATTGTAGCAAGAGTACGGCCATGGAAGGATTTCTCAAGAGTTATTATTTCATACTTTTCCGGCTGTCCCTTTTTCTTAAAATAAATACGTGCCAGCTTGATGGCTGCTTCATTTGCTTCTGCTCCGCTATTTGAGAAGAAGACCTTATCCGCACATGAGTTTTCTACAAGGACCTTTGCCAGCTTTGCCTGAGGTTCTATGTAATACAGGTTTGAACAATGAATAAACTTTTCAGCCTGTGTTTTAATTGCTTCAACAAGCTTTGGATGGGAATGACCCAATGCACTTACTGCGATTCCAGCAAAAAGGTCGGTATATTTCTTACCGTCTGTGCTCCATAAATTTATACCTTTACCGTATTCAAAGCATACAGGGGTCCTGTTTCCAAATGTATTTACAAAATATTTTTTATCCAGCTCCATAATTTCATTTAAATCCATGCTGATAACCTCCTATCGGAATCAATATTTTCGTGTTGGCCTTTCAATATGTGTTTTACATTATATGACTTTTATTGTTAGTCATGCAATATTTGAATTTCATGGTTAGACTTACAATATTTGTATTACAGTTTTTCTTTATTGTGATACAGCACCTTTTCCTTCATTATCATAGTACCGATACCTTTGTAAGTGAATATCTCCAACAGAATGCAGTGGGGTATCCTTCCGTCTATTATGTGGGTTCTGCCTACGCCTTTCTCCAATGCATCTATGCAGCCAAGAACTTTAGGTATCATGCCGCCCTGAATAACCTTATCTTCAATTAAGCGATGAACCTCATCTATGGTGAGTGCTGAAAGTATTTCATTGCTGTCCTTTGAAGGTTTCACACCTTCAACATCCGTCAAAAGCATGAGCTTTTCAGCCTTAAGGTATGCAGCGATTTCGCCTGCCACGGTATCTGCATTTATATTGTAGCTTCGGCCGTCCTTTCCCACACCGATAGGTGCCACAACAGGGATATATTCGTCTTTTGCGATTAAATCCAAAACCTTTGAATTGATGTTGGTTATTTTGCCCACATAGCCTAAGTCCGTCGCTTTTCCGTCTACCATGGTTGTGTATTGCTCGCATTCAATGAGATTGCCGTCAATACCGCAAAGTCCGATAGCCTTGCCTCCTTTTTGGTTTAAAAGGGAGACAATTTCCTTGTTTGTTTTACCCACAAGAACCATCTGTGCTACTTCCATTGTAGCCGAGTCTGTTACACGAAGGCCGTTTATAAACTCGCTTTTTATATTGAAATTGTCAAGTGCTCTGTTTATGTCAGGTCCGCCTCCGTGAACAATTACAGGGTTAACGCCTATATATTTCAATAATGTAATGTCTTCCATCACGGAATTTTTCAATTCTTCATTTATCATGGCATTACCGCCGTATTTTATTACTACGGTTTTTCCGTTAAGCTTTTGAATATATGGAAGAGCTTCTATAAGAATCTCTGCTTTTTTTATTATTGTTTCCATAGATTTATACATTAAAGTGAACCTCCAATTATTTCTATACATCTCTTAAACATTATTTAATTTATTAAACATTCTATAAATCTTAATCATTCCTTAGTTTAATAGTCCTTAATATTATGAAATGATTTATAAATTTCTATAAGTACAAGCCCGGAGCTTCAAGGCCGGTTTTCTCATCATACCCGCACATGATGTTGAGGTCCTGAACTGCTTGAGCAGATGCTCCTTTGCCCAAGTTATCAAGGCAGGAAAGAACTACTACTCTGTTAAGCCTTTTATCAACAACGATGCTTATGTCAATGAAATTTGAGCCTGCTACAAACTTTGTTTCAGGAAGCTTACCTTCATCGAGCACCCTTACAAAAAACTCATTCTTATAAAATTCTCTATAAAGGTTGATCAACTCACTTGTTGATGTTTCTTTTTTGAGATTGCCGTAAATTGTAGCAAGCATTCCTCTCTTCATAGGAGTAAGATGAGGAGTAAATGAAACAAGTATGTTTTCATTTGCTAAAAAGCTCAGCTCCTGCTCAATTTCTGAAGTATGCCTGTGGTTTGAAACCTTATATGCCTTGTAATTTTCGGTACACTCGCAGAACTGGTACGGAAGGTCGGTACTGCGGCCTGCTCCCGTAACTCCCGAGGCGGCATCTATAATAATATTTTTGGTCTCTATAATATTGTTTTTCAAAAGCGGTGCTATACCGAGTATTGAACAAGTGGGATAACAACCGGGATTCGCAACGATTTGTGCATCTTTAATTTTATCGCGGTATAGCTCGGGCAATCCGTAGACGGACTTTTCAAGAAGCTCGGGCATTTGGTGCTTAATACCGTACCACTTCTCATAAACCTCTACATTTTTATATCTGAAATCTCCGCTGTGGTCTATTACCCTTTTATCCAAAGCTATAAGCTTGGGGATTACTTCCTTTGATACTCCATGGGGCAGTGCTGTAATAAAGAGGTCTGCTTTTTTTGAGATGCTTTCTATGTCAAGTTCGTCACATTCCATATCAAAAACATTTCTTAATGTCGGATATATATCTGAAACCTTTTGTCCCACGAAATTTTGAGATACAATGGTAGTAATCTTTACACCGGGATGTCTGCTTAAAAGCCTTAAAATTTCAATTCCGACATATCCGGTTGCACCTATAATTCCTACATTAATCATAAATTACCTCCTGTAAAGCAATAAATTCTGTATTAAATGCGATTTATCACATTGATAAGCTTAGTAATAATTATTTCATAATTATACATCCTGATGCATAAAAATGCAATATATTATTTACAGCATTTTAAAATTACATTATTTATGGCAAAATTACATTATTTATAATACATTTATGCAAAGTGACCAAGTTGATGATATAAAATTTGTTAAGAACTATGTCTGTTAAAATTCTGTTATAGATGTTATAGTAGTATTGTGAGTTTGTAAAAAAATTAAAGCGTATTTAACCTAATAGGAGGAGAAAAGATGGCTAGTGTTAAGCTAAAAAATGTATACAAAAGATATCCCGGTGGGGTTACAGCTGTTAACGATTTCAATATGGATATAGAAGATAAGGAATTCATAATATTGGTTGGACCTTCAGGTTGCGGGAAAACTACTACACTGAGAATGATTGCAGGTTTGGAAGATATATCTGAAGGCGAGCTGTACATAGGCGACAAGCTTGTTAACGATGTAGCCCCCAAAAACAGAGATATAGCGATGGTTTTCCAGAACTACGCTTTGTATCCTCATATGTCTGTTTTTGAAAACATGTCATTTGGTTTGAGACTCAGAAAAATACCGAAAGACGAAATAAAAAGAAGAGTTCATGAAGCAGCAAAAATCCTTGATATTGAGCATTTGCTTGATAGAAAGCCAAAGGCTTTATCAGGTGGTCAGAGACAGAGGGTTGCGTTAGGTCGTGCTATAGTTCGTGAACCTAAAGTATTCTTGATGGATGAGCCTCTCTCAAACTTGGATGCTAAGTTGAGGGTTCAGATGAGAACTGAAATCAACAAGCTCCATCAGAAACTTCAGACAACTTTCATATACGTTACACATGACCAGACTGAAGCTTTGACAATGGGTACAAGAATCGTTGTTATGAAAGACGGATATGTACAACAGATAGATACTCCACAGGCACTCTATGAACGACCATGCAATATGTTCGTTGCAGGATTTATCGGAAGTCCTCAGATGAACTTCATAAATGCAAAGGTTGAAAAAAGAGGCGAATCAATATATCTTACTTTCGGTAAAGATTCAATTAAATTGCCAGAAGGAAAGGCAAAGAAGCTTGAAGGAACAGATTATATAGGTAAAGAAGTTATTTTGGGTATCAGACCTGAGTGCTTACATGATGAGCCTGCTGTACTTGAGCAGATGCAAGACAGTTTGGTTGAAGCAAGAATCGAGTTGACAGAAAACCTTGGTTCCGAAACTTACCTTTATATGGTAGTTGATGATGTTGACTTTACAGCAAGAGTTAACCCAAGAACTAAGGCAAGAGCTGGAGACATCATTAAGATTGCTTTTGATGCAAACAGAATACATCTTTTCGATAAAGAAACAGAAAAGACAATAATGAACTAAATAATTTTTCAAATTAAATTAATTATATTGAGAGGAAGATTAAAAGGTCTTCCTCTTTTGATTTTTTGATAGACCTTTTAGGGGGTAAATTGACATTGCGGTTTTTTTTAATTAGTGTATAATTATAAAAAAGGATGTATAATCAACGACATAATGTTTTCGTAATTCATTTTGCTGAGGTGGCTAGCTATGCAGTCTAAAATATATCAGAACATTGTCTGCCAAATTAGAGAAACCATAGATACCGAGTTTGGAGTATTAGACGACAAAGGCACCATAATTGCATGTTCGGATGAAACTAAGATTGGTGACAGTGATGAAAATGCATTGGAAATAATTAAGTCCGATGAAAAAATAAATTGTGCAGCCGGATATTCATATTATAAGATAATGAATCGCCAAAAGCTTGAGAATATAGTTTTTTTAGCTATGGATGGAGAATTGGGGATAAAGTTTCTTTCATTAATTACGATAAATATAATGAATGCTAATTTGGCTCACGAAGAAAAGCTGGACAAGAGCACCTTTATTAAGAATATTATACATGATAATATTTTGCCCAGCGATGTTCTGCAGAAAGCAAGGGAGCTGCATCTATCCAATAATGTCCTAAGGGTTGCCCTGCTTATACGCATTGAGGATACCAAGGATATTTCCGTATGTGAAATGGTTTTTGATGTTGTATCAAAAATGTTTCCGAATAAATCCAAAGACTTTGTTGTTGTTGTAGATGAATTGAATATTGCTTTAATTAAAGAATTGAAAAGTAAGGATGAATTAAAGGAAATTGATACCATAGCAAAGACGATTTTGCATACAGTGAGTGCTGAATTAATGATTAATGTAAGTATCGGGATAGGTTCTATTGCCGATAATATAAGGGATATTAAAAATTCTTACAAGGACGCTCAGTCGGCTATATCAATAGGAAGAATTTTTGATAGCGATAAAAACATAGTGAATTATAATAATTTGGGAATAGGAAGGCTTATTTACCAGCTTCCGCCTACTCTGTGCAAGTTATTCTTAAGTGAAGTGTTTTCGGGTGAAATGAAACCCATTGATTACATGGAAAATAAGAATGACGCAAAGGGTGAAACAAAAGAGAAACTTGATAACGATACCATATTAACCGTGCATAAGTTTTTTGAGAACAATCAGAATGTATCGGAGACTGCGAGAGCTATGTATTTGCACAGAAACTCCGTGGTATATAGGCTAGATAAGGTTCAAAGATTGACAGGCCTTGATATCAGGGTATTTAATGATGCTGTAATTTTCAGCATTGCTTTAATGGTTAAAAAGTACTTGGATTATTGTGAAGATCAATCAAGAAATAACAGAAATTAACTTGTACTTTTATGTTTTACAAAGGAGAAAGTTTTACAAAGGAGAAATTAGAGTGATTAGTTTTGAAAATGTAACTAAAATATATCAAAATGGCACTTTAGCACTTACAAATATAAACTTGAAAATAAATAAAGGCGATTTTGCGTTTATTATAGGTCAAAGCGGATCAGGCAAATCCACCATGATAAAGTTGATTTTAAAGGAAGAAGAGGCTACAGAAGGTATTATCACTGTTAACGGTTTTAATGTTACGACAATGGGAAGAAAGGAAATTCCGTATTATAGAAGAAGTATCGGTGTTGTTTTTCAGGATTTCAGGCTGCTTCCCGGTAAAACGGTATATGAGAATGTTGCTTTTGCCATGCAGATAGTAGAGGCATTACCAAAGGAGATTAGAAGGCGGGTGCCCATGATATTGGGCCTTGTAGGGCTAAGCAACAAGGCTAAGGTTTACCCCAATCAGCTTTCGGGTGGAGAGCAGCAAAGGGTTGCATTAGCGAGGGCTTTGGTTAATAATCCTGCACTTTTGGTTGCGGATGAGCCTACGGGAAATCTTGACCCTGAGACTTCATGGGAAATTATGAAGCTTTTGACTGAAATTAACCAAATGGGTACTACTGTTGTTGTTGCAACCCATGAAAAGAACATAGTCGACACAATGAAGAAGAGGGTTATAGCCCTGTCAAAAGGAGAAATAATAAGAGATCAGGAGAAAGGGCAGTACGAAGATGAAGATACGAACCACCAAATATATAATTAAAGAAGGTATAATAAATTCATATAGAAACAAATTGATGTCTCTTGCATCTATAATAATAGTAACTGCATCGCTTTTGGTGTTTGGTATATTTTTGATAATTAGTGTAAATTTTCAACATAAAATTAACGAGATGATGGAAAGTCAGCTTCAAATTGAAGTTTATTGTGATGCAAATCTTGATGAGACGCAGGTCAAGGATATTGAAGCCCAAATAAAAATGAACAGCTTTGTTTCAAATGTCAGAAGGGTTACAAAGGAAGAAGCACTTGAGAGATGCAAGGCACTTTTAGAAGAGGATGGTAGCATACTTGAGGGATATGACGGAAGTTTTCTGCCGGAATCATTTATAGTTAAAATAAACAATTCAGATAATATCAAAAGAGTAGTTGAGGAATTTAAAGCCTTAAAAGGAGTAGAAAGTGTAGGCTTTCTTGAGGATAACGTTAACCAATTATCCAGTATATCTTATTGGGCAAGATTTATAAGTATTCTGCTTCTTGTAATACTATTATCGGTATCCATCTTTATTATATCAAACACAATTAAATTGACGGTTTTTGCTCGAAGAAGGGAAATCGGCATAATGAAATATATAGGTGCAACAGACTGGTTTATACGCTTGCCATTTATTGTGGAAGGTATTATAATAGGCATTGTGGGGGCTATAATTTCATTTATAGTGACCTACTATTGTTATAGTACTATAGAAAGCCAGCTAAGCAATGGTGTTTTAGGTGAAACTCTTGAGTTTGTAAGCATTAATTCCATAGTACTTTATGTCATCGGTTCCTATAGCATTATTGGAACTGTTGTTGGCGGCATTGGAAGCGGTATATCTATAAGAAAATACCTTCGTGTTTAATTTTGAATGACATACATTTGACATATATTTAACATATAAGTTATATGCTGTAAAAATTGAATATAATTTTACAGATGATAAAACGGTGTGGTGAGGAGGCTGTTATGAAGAAGAGGTTTTCTATTGTTTTGATACTGGTTATGCTTTTATCAACGGCAATGTCATCGACTGCAGATAAACTTAGCGATACGAAAAAGCAAAAAGAAACAGTGAACAACAAAATAAACAGCATTAGCAGTCAGAAGAAACAGGAAGAAAAGAAGCTAAAGTCCGCAATAGAAGAGAAGAAATACATAACTGAAGTTGAGAATGCTAAAAATGCTGAGTATAAAAAGCTTGTGGCAGAAAAGGAATCTCTAGAGAAGGAGATTGAGGAAATCCAGAAGTCAATTGATGAGACTTTGGAGGAATATAAAGAGCAGGAAGAGCTTTTTAAAGTAAGACTTAAGGTGATGTACGAAAATTCCAGCTATGGAAAAACCAACACTATTCTTAAATCAAAAAACTTGACTGATTTTTTTGCAAGGCTTAAATATATGCAAGCCATATCAAAAAAAGACAAAGAGCTTATAGAAGACATTAAGAAGGCGAAAGCCGATATTGAGTATAAAAAAAGTCTTAAGGAAAAATTGAAGCTTGAAAAGGAAAACATGATCGACACCAAAAAGAAGCAGATTGAAAACTTGAAGGCTTCAAGGTCCGATGTGGAAGAAGAGATCAGGGAGATAAATAATAAACTTAAAAAGCTTGAAGAGCAGGAAGATGAATTAATCAAGAAATCTAAAGAACTTGAAAATCAAATAAAGTCTCTTCAAAGAAGTAATGTGAAATATATTGGAGGCAACATGGTATGGCCTGTGCCGAGCACCCATGTTATAACTTCCTATTACGGCAACAGGTTTCATCCTATTCTTAAGAAGTATAAGATGCATACAGGTATAGATATTGGGGGAGCATCGGGAGCATCCATTGTAGCTGCAAATAAAGGGGTAGTCATTTATGCAGGATGGCAAAGCGGCTACGGTAATACCGTAATTATTGATCATGGTGGCGGGATTGCGACTCTATATGCTCACTGCAGCAAGATTTTAGTAAGTGCGGGACAAAGTGTGGATGCTTCGCAGGTGATAGCAAAGGTTGGAAGTACCGGACTCTCTACGGGGCCACATTTGCATTTCGAAGTTAGAAAGAATGGATCGACAGTTAATCCGTTGAGCTATACGAGTTAATATTTTATCAAGGTCAAGGTATGATTGATATATTACCATATATTGTTGTCACAAAATATAAACCCAGATAACTCTGGGTTTATAAGTGCTTTATTGTGCATATTATTATATTAGGTGTAATCAAATAATTGACCAGTGTCCTTAATAAACTACCTAAGGAGTGTTACGTTTTGAACAATGAAAAAAGTATAATTGCCGGAATGGTATCTTTGGTATTTGTGACAGCAGTGATTTCCTTTATATTGGCATTTTTTTTGTTTAACGGGCTGGATTTGACCGGAGGCAAAAGTTATGTTTCATTTAACAGAAATGAAGTTGAAAAAGGAAGCGTTGAAAAGTTTAATCAGATAAAAAGAATACTTAAAGATACATATTATGACAAGGTTGACGAAAATAAACTACTTGAGGGTGCTATTTCAGGAATGACAGAATCTTTAAGGGATCCTTACACTGTTTATTTTACAGCAGAACAAATGAACAGCTTTTCTGAACGTGCTGATGGCGAATATGTGGGTGTAGGCATGCATGTAATTATGGATAATGACGGTATTCTAACTGTTGTCGATACATTCGAGGATTCACCGGCAAGAAAGGCAGGTCTTACAAAAGACGATAAAATATTGAAGGTTGACGGAAAAGACGTTACATCAATTAAAGATGAAAATATTATAATTAGTATGATTAAGGGAAAAGAGAATACAAATGTAAAAATAACTGTTTACAGGCCTTCTGAGGAAAAGTCCATAGATTTTGATATAGTCAGGAAAAAAATAAAGGTATCCAATATAGAATGGGAAATGTTAGAAGGCAACGTAGGTTATATCAGAATTCTTATGTTTGATAATGATGCGTATTCTTATTTCGCCAAAGCGTTGGATGAACTTGCAGCTAAAGGGATGAAGGGCCTTATTATTGACGTTCGAGATGACCCTGGAGGTGATTACGAACAGGTGGTAGAAATCGCTGACAGGCTGTTGCCTAAAGGCCTTATTGTATATACGGAAGACAGAAATAAGAAAAGGGATGAAAAGTTCTCCGATGAAAGGCAGTTCGATAAGCCTTTAGCCATTCTTGTAAACGGAAACAGTGCAAGTGCTAGCGAGGTATTATCCGGTGCAATTAAAGACCATAAAAAAGGCAAGCTTATAGGGACAAAAACTTTTGGAAAAGGCCTTGTTCAACAGGTTTATGGCTTTAAGGACGGCTCGGGCTTGAAGCTTACCGTGTCGAGATATTTTACACCTTCAGGCCAGTGCATTCAGGGTATTGGTATAGAGCCGGACATAAAGGTGGAGCCCCTTGATGAGTATAAGGATTATCCTGTATCCAATATACCCAGAGATAAGGATGTTCAGCTTAAAAGAGCACATGATTATATTAAACAGGAAATAAAGTAGTTCATGATTTATAAAAATTGTATAAAACCTACATATATTCACATAATAAGTAATACAAAAGCTAATGTTAAAGCAGTTGTAGAAACTGTATTTCATGTATGTTTTTGGAGTTAGACAGCAAAAGAAGGTATTACTTATGTGGAGGTGAATGTGTGGAAAAAATTGAAGACGTAATTAAAAACCAGGTTATAGCTGAGCTTGGTTTAAGTGAAAAGGTTAAGAAGTTGGGATGGAAGAGTCTTACTGCAAAAGAAACGGGAAGAATAGGTGGTATAGTCTCAAAAAGAATGAAATTATATAATTTGGCAAAAAGTCAGCAAGCGTAATTTGCTGACTTTTTAAGTATAAGATGTTATTTAAAAGGGGGAAGTGTTATTTATAATAATTTTGCATATATATATGACAAGCTGATGTATGATGTGGACTACAATAAATGGTCGGATTATATAGAGGATATTTTTAAAAAATATAATGTTAAGCCTTCTCTTATGCTTGATTTAGGTTGCGGTACAGGAAGTGTTTGCATCAATTTTGCAGAGCGAGGATATGATATGATTGGCATTGATATGTCATGTGAAATGCTTTCATGTGCCACTGAAAAAAGCAAGGAAAAGGGATTGGACATACTATATCTGAACCAGGATATTACACAGTTTGAATTGTATGGAACGGTAGATGCCGCTTTTTGCTTAATGGATACATTAAACTACATAACCGACAAGAGAAAAGTTAAAGATTTTTTCAAGCTTGTAGCAAACTATTTAAACCCCAATGGATTATTTATTTTTGACATAAATTCGGAATACAAGCTTGAAAAGATATTGGGGAATAATGTTTTATATGAAGTAGGTAAGGAAATAACATACATATGGGTTAACAGTTATAGCAAGAAAAGCAGAATATGCGAATTTGATTTGACGTTTTTTGTAGAAAATCAAGGGAAATACGACAGGTTTGACGAATTGCATTATGAAAGGGCCTATTCAATAATGGAGCTCGAAAAGATAATTTCTTCCGTCAAAGGTTTGGAGATAATGGGAATATATGATCAATTCTCTTTTAAAAAACCCAAAGAAGACAGTGAAAGAATCTTCTTTGTTTGCAGAAAAGCATGTTAAAGTGTCAACATGGTTATGGGGGGAGTCGGAAAATGGGCTTTTTTGAGAATGTTTATGAAATAGTCAGAAAGATTCCAAAAGGTAAAGTGGCAACTTATGGTCAAATTGCAAAACTTGCAGGTGAACCTAAAAAGGCAAAAATTGTCGGATGGGCGTTGCACAAGAATCCATATCATGGAGATGTGCCTTGTCACAGAGTTGTAAACAGGCATGGTGAGCTTGCCGGAGGATTTGCATTTGGTGGAAGAGAAGTCCAAAAAGAACTTCTAATTAAGGAAGGTATAATATTTGATGCGAATGAAAAAATAAATTTAAGCATATATTTATGGAAGACTAATGAGGAAAGTTGACTCTTGACTCATGTTCTTTTATTGTTCTTGACAAGCTGTTGATTAGTGTGATAAAATGTTGGAGAATTGATAAGGCATTTAGTGTGCCTACAAAACTAGTATTATTTCAGGAGGAGTTTTAGATGGAAAGAGGAAGAGTTAAGTGGTTTAATGCCGAAAAAGGATTTGGATTCATCGAAAGAGATGGCGGAAATGACGTATTTGTTCATTTTTCGGCAATAAACATGGACGGCTTTAAGACACTCGAGGAAGGTGCAGAAGTTGAATTTGAAGTAGTAGAAGGAGCTAAAGGCCCTCAGGCTGCAAAAGTTCAGAAAACTAATTAATTATTAGTTCTACACCGAAACAAAAACGGAAATGAGCCTTAACACCCCGGTATATTTATATCGGGGTTTTCAATTTTAAAATATAAATTCTAAATTAAAAAAAGATATTTTAATATTTAGATTAGTATAAAGTATTTAATAGTATTTAATTTAATAGAGAATATTTAACTAAATAGAGAGTTTTTAAATATAAATTTTAAAATATAAAATAGTTTTGAAATTAAAAGGTAGCTTTAATTAAGATATAATATTTGAAATGGGAGACAAAATTTAGATTTTGAAGAAAGGATTATGAAATAGCATGCAGGATTATATCATAAGTGCCACAGCAGCGGAGGGCAAATTGAGAGTGTTTTTTGCGAATACTACAAATATGGTGCAGGAAGCAAGTACAATGCACAATTTATCTGCCATTGCATCGGTAGCATTGGGCAGAACATTGACTGCGGCAGCACTGATGTCCAAAACACTTAAAGGTGAAAAAGATATTATAACCATACAAATCAAAGGCAGCGGTCCTATTGAAGGCATAATAGTTGTAACAGATTCCAAATCTAATGTAAAAGGGTATGTATACAATCCACAGGTAGATAACGTATTCACAGAGGATGGCAAATTTGATGTTGGATCTGTTGTAGGTAAACCGGGATATCTTAATGTAATTAAGGACATTGGACTAAAAGAGCCATATGTAGGTTATGTAAACCTGGTATCGGGTGAAATAGCTGAAGACCTGTCTTGTTATTACTATTATTCCGAGCAGATTCCCACTATTGTTTCATTAGGAGTGCATGTAGACCCTGATGAGAGTGTAAAGAGTTCCGGAGGTTTTTTTGTCCAGGTAATGCCGGATGCTGATGATAAGATTATTGATGACCTTGAAAAAAGGATTAAAGATATTCCACCTGTTTCGGAGCTTTTGAAACACGAAAATCCTGAAGAAATATTGAATATTATATTGGAAGGGTTAGATCCTAAGATTACCGATAAGGGACAGTGCAGATACAAGTGTAACTGTTCAAGAGAGCGTATGGAAGCGGGTCTTATAAGTTTAGGTAAGGACGAGATTACTGCTATAATAGATGAGCAGCATAATGCAGAGTTGGTTTGCCATTTCTGCAATAGTAAGTATCAATTTTCAGAGCAGGAACTAAAGGAAATAGTTGATAGAATATAAAGTCATCCATTGGTTATTTGCCCTGTAAAATGTACGGCGTATTAGTATTTTGTGTAATTAGAATTTATGCGTATGAATAAGAAATATTAAATAATTAATAGATTTAGAGATATATTTTCGAATAATCATAGAATTTTGTATTGACATTATCTTATTATTTGAGTATACTATCAATTGTCGCTTGTGACTGATGTAATGTGAAATATAGTCCATGTACGATGAAAACTATGGTCACAGATTTGACAATTAAAGTTTGGCCCGGTAGTTCAGTTGGTTAGAATGCCAGCCTGTCACGCTGGAGGTCGAGGGTTCGAGCCCCTTCCGGGTCGCCAATAAATGCCCAGATAGCTCAGTTGGTAGAGCAGTGGACTGAAAATCCTCGTGTGGCTGGTTCGATTCCGGCTCTGGGCACCATATGCGGGTTTAACTCAGCGGTAGAGTGTCACCTTGCCAAGGTGAAAGTCGCGAGTTCAAATCTCGTAACCCGCTTTATTAATGAGAGACTAGAAGTTTGAATCCGTGAGGATTTAAGTTCTAGTCTCTATAATACGGCGCCATAGCCAAGTGGTAAGGCAGAGGTCTGCAAAACCTTTATTCCCCAGTTCAAATCTGGGTGGCGCCTCTCAAACCTACAGAATTATATGTTCTGTGGGTTTTTTTATTTTTGTTTTGAATTAGTCAGGGATAAAGGTTTACCCTTTTAAGACAGCACAAGGAATGTCAGAGTTGACAATTAGGGATTATAAGAATACTTTTCGAAGGTTTTTGTTACAGTCTAGTAATTCAGTGCAAATTGATGTACTAAAAAAAGAATTATTAGCATTCTTAATAGATTTTGATTTAAGTTTAAATAAATCTTGATATTGATGGACAAGTCTGGGCAGCTTTTCTCCTGATGCATGTGAAATTATTTGTAAAAATGCTAAGTATTAAGGTTTTGCTTTTTCTATAATTCCAATATTGTTGTCTTGTTGATTTGTGAGGTAATATGTTTTTATAGTAATTAACTTTTACTATACAAGTACAGTTTATAAATTATAAATAAAAAAGAGAAATGACTTAAGCAAGGAAGTATAACTTTTGAAAAACTCGGAGGGTAAAGAGAGGAAAAATGAAAAGTATACAGGGAAAAAATCAATGGTTGGATTAAGATATCTTATGAATGTATTTAATTTAAAGATATCTGATTTGGCTGAAGGATCAAGGATTAAAGAAAGCATTGTTTATAGTTTGTTCCTAAAAATCCAAAATCTAACCCAGAGAAATTATCCTGGAAGCAAATATCTGAAAAATATGGTGTAGATAGAATTGCTTTTAATAATGGGCAACCAGACTTCTCACCTACATCTAAGGGAACAGTTGAGATTGAAAATTTTAGTACTGAGCGTGATGATAATTTTGATGCAGCAGATGAAGCATTAGCTAAGAAGAGAGGTTGTACAAAAGCTGATGTTAGAAGATGGAGAAAGAAAAATAAATATACATGGCATGAAAGAAAAGACTGTAAAACCATGGATAAAGTTCCTACGCCTGTTCATGGAAATGTACCTCATGCAGGTGGAATATCTGAAAAGAAGAAGGAGGAAAGCTAATGGAAACTATTAATGATATTGTTTTTGGTGAAATGTCATACAATCATGGTTGGGTAAATAGAAAAAAGTTGGAATTTTGGGGAGAGATTATAGATTTTAAAATAAAGGTTGTTACATACGAAGAAAATATAATCTTAGAAAGTCAACGAAAAGATTATCAATATTTAGAATCTAACCTTGAAGAAATATCTAATCAATCATATGATGCAGTAAAACAATATATTGAAGATTATTGGGATGAAGATATTAAACCATATTTACCTGATGGAGTTAACAAAGATGTTAAGGAATTAGTCAAACCAAAAACAATTCTATTTGATGAAGAAAATGTGTTTGGCATCTTATGTGATTGCTTGTGGGATGAACATGGGATTGCAATTCAAATATTACCTGAGATAGAAGTTGGCCCTCAAGATATGTTGCTATAATATTAATAAAATATCATGCTAAAACAGATTGTGTATAGACAAATTAAAGTCCATATACTAATTTTTTAGAACTTTACAAGAATAATCTTCCTCTAGTATAATTAATAGAACGTATGTTCTTGTGGAGGTTATTCTATGAAAGTTTTATTATGACCAATTGAAATGATTTTTGTGTCAACTACAGCAGGTAAACTTACACCTATTAAATTTAAGCTGCCAACAGATAAAGGTGAAATGATTATCAAAATAGATAAGATAATCAAATCACAGGAAGAAAATATATCTGGAAGTAATATAATTACCTATGTCTGTCAAAGTACCATTAATAAAGAAGAAAGACTATTTGAATTAAGGTATGAAATTAGAAGCTGTAGGTGGTTTTTGTTTAAAATGTAATGACTAATTTTATAATGAAATTAATCAAGTTCAAGATAGTGAAATTTATATAAGACATGTAAAGAAATAACTTACCATATGCTCGTTTTTAAAACTTTAAGGGTAACCGACTAATAACTCGGTGTATAGACTCCTTTACAAGGCCATGAGATAATACCCTAAAAAGTAATTTAGAGTATTTCAAGTTTTTCGACTCTAAATTAAAACTCTAAAAAGTGAGGGATATTTGCATGGATGTACAGAAAGTTTCTAATGAGTAT
>Ga0208695_1000711_pt1 | contig 33430 bp, 24 predicted proteins | sample AD_UKC111_MetaG_FD_184449 | JGI IMG/M metagenome (GOLD analysis project Ga0208695, IMG submission 184449) | Active sludge microbial communities of municipal wastewater-treating anaerobic digesters from Hong Kong - AD_UKC111_MetaG (SPAdes)... | ecosystem: Engineered > Bioreactor > Anaerobic >...
GAGCCTCCCCGGGGGCGCTAAGGATTGTGTGAGGTTGGGAGCCCCCGAAAGGGGATGATATTCGAGCCTCCCCGGGGGCGCTAAGGATTGTGTGAGGTTGGGAGCCCCCGAAAGGGGGGATAAGGGATTCGGGTCGGGCTATAAGTTGTTTTTTGCTTTACCTGTTGTAAGTTGTTGCGTGGTCGCAGCAAGTTGTATGGTAGGTTTGGACAGCGCTGATTAGCAAATTACAGATTTGATAGCAAGTTACTGGCAAAAATATATTGGTTTGAGAGAGCATTATTGTACAATAAATAGCAAGGTTCAATACGGGCTTTTTGTCATGAGGACTGATTATGTCTCATCCATTCTTTTCAAGAAATCCAAATTGGCGTATTGGGAGGTCGGATTGGGCAAATGATTGCGGTTTCTCAGACGTCAGGTTTAGTCTATAGTTCAAAAGGCGATGGTGCCAGTATCGAAGGAAATCTTTCTGTGGGGAAAGATTTTATCGGACGCGATCAAAACAATGGCTTTCCTCCTTCGTTTGTGCTGAGGCTTGTAGTGATTATCTTGATAAGTGTTATTGTTTTAGTTGCCGTTCTAAAACCTTCAACTCAGACACAGATACCTACATTTACCCCAACAATTACCCCAACAGTACTACAGTCTTCTTCATCTTCAACAATGACTCCAACAATAATAAAGCTGGCCCTCACAATCACTCCAACACTTTCTCCTGTGCCGACTTCGCAAGTTCAGAAAGATGGAATGAAACTGATTTGGATTCAACCAGGCGCTTTTCTTCGCGGATGTGACGAGGGCGACGACAAATTGTGCAAAGAAAACGAAATCGTGCAACGGAAAATTACATTGGATGGTTATTGGATATATGAAACAGAAGTAACCAATGCAATGTATGCTCAATGTGTGCAGGAAAGAGCTTGCACGAAACCCCAAGACAATAATCCGGTAGCAAACATACTGGACTATTTTGATAATCCGGCTTATGCGCGTTTCCCAGTTGTAAATGTCACCTGGTATCAGGCTTACGACTATTGTCAATGGGCCGGAATGCGCTTGCCGACAGAGGCTGAGTGGGAGCGCGCCGCACGCGGCACACAGGGACAAATTTATCCTTGGCCAGATTCTGTTGTTGCATCTTGTGACAACAAGGTGGCTAATTTTTGTAGTTCTATGCCTTCAGAAGTTGATGAATATGAAGATCGTAGTCCCGATGGGGTTCTAGGTATGGGGGGAAATGTACAGGAATGGGTGAATGATTTCTACGATGGTGGTTATTATTCAGTTTCACCTCAAAGCAATCCGCAAGGGCCTGGTGAAGGGAATGCGCGCGTGGTGCGAGGGGGTAGCTATGGACAAGAAAAATATAAAATGCGAACGACCAACCGTCAAGGAATGCCTCCTACCTGGCATGGGCCGACACTTGGTTTTCGGTGTGCAAAATAATTCTTGAAGAACCTGAGTCACCCAAAGCTGCATAATTTTCGGCGTTTTGGGAGCTCTGCATTCGCAAGATTGGATGGAATTTTTTGCTGCTGTTTTGAAAAGTACTGTATAATCATACTACTGTTGGTTTTGCCTTCGGGGAAGGAGGTGCGCAGCAAAAAAGATATTTGAATGAAACCTGTGTTGTCGGTTCGTTCGTATTCTGTTCAATCTGGAGGAGAGAATTATGCTACGCAAATCTTTGTTTGGGGTGCTGGTAATTTTGATGGTTGCCAGCCTGGCGTTGACAGCTTGCAACGGTGGTGGCAAGGCTACAACCGCGCCAAGTGCGCCAAAAGTGTTCATCTTTGGGCGCGGCGCCGACTCGGTGCAACTTGACCCGGCGATTGTGACCGATGGCGAGTCCTTCCGTGTCACCGGGCAGATTCTGGAGGCCGCTCTATCAGTATGAGCTGGGCAGCACCAAGCCGATTCCGGCACTGGCTGAGGAGTGCTTGCCGAATAGCGATGCAACCGTGTGGACGTGCAAGCTGCGCAAGAACGTTAAGTTCCATGATGGCACGCCGTTCAATGCCGATGCGGTCATCTTCAACTTTGAGCGTTGGCGCTTCACGACCAATCCCTATCACTATCCTAGCCAGGTGTTTGAATACTATGAGGCGATGTGGGGTGGCTTCGATGATGCCAGCATGATCAAACAAGTCAAGAAGATTGATGACCTGACGGTTGAGTTCACGCTCACCGAACCGATGGCGCCGTTCCTGGCGAACCTGGCGATGGATATGTTCGCTATTTCGAGCCCAGAGGCGATCAAGAAAGCGGGCGAGAACTATGGCACCCCGACCGGTGGCTGTGTGGGCACGGGCCCGTTCAAGTTTGTTGAGTGGGTGGAAGGTGATCATATCACCGTGGAAGCCAATGCTGACTATTGGGGCGGCAAGCCCAAGATTGATCAGATTGTCTTCCGTGTGATTCCGGACGATTCGGCGCGCTTCCTGGCGCTCAAAGCCGGCGACATTCATGGCCTGGAGCAGGCGGTGGTGGAAGATTTGGCCGCAGCTGAGAATGACCCGAATCTCTATATCATCACCCGCCCGGCGCTGAACACCAGCTACCTGGCTTTCAACTACAAGATCAAGGAATTTCAGGATATTCGCGTGCGCGAGGCCGTTGCCCATGCGTTGGATAAAGAAGGCTTGATCAAGAACTTCTTTGGCAAGTATGGTACGGTGGCAACCAATTTGCTCCCGCCGATGGTGTGGGGTCACAATGATGCCATTCAAGATTGGAAGTACGATCCGGAGCTTTCCAAGAAGCTGTTGGCGGAAGCGGGCTTCCCGAATGGGTTGAGCGAGGTAACCGTTGCTGAGGATGTGACCGATGCGGATGGCAAGGTGGTGTTCAAAGCCGGTGACAAGATCCCGTTGCGGCTCTACTACATGCCGGTGACGCGCTTCTACTTCCCGGCGGCCAAAGAAATCGCTGAGGCAGCTGCTGCCAATTTGAATGCGGCTGGCTTCAAGGTTGAGCTCTATCTGGAAGGTGACTGGCCGACCTACTTGGGCGCTCGCCGTGAGGGCCGCCTGATGGGCCTTTACTTCCTCGGTTGGGGCGGCGACAATGGTGACCCCGACAACTTCACTGGCTACTTCTTCGGCGGTGCAGATCAGCCGATCAAACGCGAAGGCTGGTATAAGAACCCTGAACTGGCGGCGCTGCTTAAGAAGGCTCTGGTCACACCGGATCAGGCTGCCCGCGAGCAGATGTACAAGCAGGCCGAACAGATCATGCATGATGATGTTATGCGCATTTGGTTGGGTCACAACAACACGCCTTTGATCTTCTCCAAGAAGATTAAAGGCTATGGTGCGCAGCCGGTTGGTGCAGATTACTTCGAATACATTGAGTTTGTGCCATAGACGGCCTGTCAGCGTCTGACTATGTTGACATTGGGGGGCGGGTGGTCCGCCCCCCAATCCAAACCATGTGGAGGTTTCATTGGGACGCTATATTCTGCGCAGGTTAATTTCGGTCTTGCCGACGTTGTTGGGGGTGACGTTTGTGATCTTCATGTTTCAGCGGCTCATCCCCGGTGACCCAGCTGTGGCAATGTTGGGCGAACACGCAACGCAGGAAAATGTTGAGCGCATCCGCGAGCAGTTTGGCCTGAATCGCCCGGCTTTTTTGGATCGGGAAGCATTGCATCAGGGAGATTTAAAGGGTTTCTTTGATAGTCAATATCTGCGCTATTTGGGGCGGTTGGTGCAATTTGACCTGGGCAATTCGATTCATCGGCGTATTCCGGTGACGGCGACATTGGCAGAGCGCTTTCCGGCGACCATTGAACTGGCGTTGCTTTCGATGTTGATTGCTGTAGCGATTGGCTTGCCGGTTGGCATCCTTTCGGCCTCGCGGCGCAATTCGCTGTTGGATGGCATTACAATGATCGGCTCGCTGATTGGCGTCTCAATGCCAATTTTTTGGTTGGGGTTGATGGAGATCATGCTGTTTGGTGTTCTGTTGCAGTGGCTGCCAACGGGTGGGCGGCAGAGCATTGCGTTTAATGCGGATATTACCCATTTGTTGTTGGTGGATAGCCTGCTAAAAGGCAATTTGCCAGCTTTTGGCAATGCGCTGAAGCATATTGCCATGCCAGCAGTGGCGTTGGCAACCATTCCCATGGCGATCATTGCGCGGATGACGCGTTCGAGCATGTTGGATGTGTTGCAGGAAGATTATATCCGCACGGCCAAGGCCAAAGGGTTGGCGCAGCGGATTGTGTTGTATCGCCATGCGCTCAAGAACGCTTTTTTGCCTGTCATCACCATTATTGGCATTCAAATTGGCTCGCTGTTGGCCGGAGCTGTGCTGACGGAGACGATCTTTGCCTGGCCAGGGATTGGCAAATGGGTCTATGACGCAATTTTGGCACGCGACTATCCCATTGTGCAAGGGGTGACGCTGCTGATTGCAATTATTTTTGTGGTGGTTAATTTATTGGTGGATCTTTCTTACGCGTTGTTGGATCACGCATCCAGTACGATTGAGGTACAGCAGCATGGCAGAGACACCGGGTACTGTGGCAGATTTTGCGGTGCGCGAGCATCGTTCGTTATGGTTGGATGCCTGGCGGCGTTTGATTGCCAGCCGGACGGCGCGCTTGGGCATGTTTGTGGTGGCGTTGTTTGTCCTTTCCGCTGTGTTGGCGCATTATTTTTGGCCGTATGATCCGCAGGTGGATCTGGATTATTCACTCAAGCTGACGCCGCCGCGCCTGGTGGGTACGGCGGAATCGCCTTCGGTGCATTTGTTCGGCACAGACAAGCTGGGGCGCGATATTTTCCGCCGTGTGGTGCATGGGGGGTGGAACTCGCTGCGGGTAGGCATTGTGGCGGTGGGCATTTCGCTGCTGATTGGTGGTTTGTTGGGGTTGCTTTCCGGTTTTTATGAGAGCATAGAGATGGTGTATTGGGAGCGGGTGGTGCTGATGGCGCTGATTGGGTTGGCTTTGGGGGCTTTGCCAGCCTGGATTGCGATGCAGGCATGGCAGGCCTTGCTCTTTGCGGCCCTGGGGGCGGCTTCGGCTTTTTGGCCGGGGTGGTTGATGGCGCGTCCGCCTTTGCGCCTGGCAGCCTGGTCCGGTATGGGGTTGTTGTTGGGGGGCGGGGCTGGTTTGTTGGCGGCACCGATGGTGGGGCTGGTGTGCGGTGTGTTGGGTCTTTTGTTTGGCCTGGTGTTGGCCATGCCGTTGGGCGGGCGCATCTTCTCGAATGTGGTTATGCGTCTGATGGATATCATTTTGTCTTTCCCGAGTTATTTGCTGGCAATCGCCATTGTCGCGTTCTTGGGGCCTGGGCTTGAAAAAGGCATGATCGCGATTGGTGTTGTGGGCATTCCCATTTACGCCCGTTTGGCGCGCTCCGCTGTGCTTTCGGTGGCACAAAAGGAGTATGTCTTGGCGGCGCAGTCGGTCGGTGAGGCGCATGGCAGCATTCTCTTCCGGCACATTGTGCCCAACATCCTTTCCCCGATTATTGTGCAGGCGACGATGGGCCTGGCCAATGCCATTCTTTCGGCGGCGGCATTGGGCTTTTTGGGCCTGGGCGCCATCCCCCCTGAGCCAGAGTGGGGGGCAATGCTGGGCGATAGTTATCGCTACCTGGCGAGTGGCGCCTGGTGGGCGGTTTTGTTCCCTGGTCTTGCCATCATGCTCAGCGTATTGGGCTTCAATTTGCTTGGTGATGGGCTGCGTGATGCCCTTGACCCCAAGATGCGTATTTGACCGGAGGCAACCATGACAGAAGCTTTGCTGGATGTTCGCGATTTACGCACCCGTTTCTACACGCAGGATGGAGTGGTCAAGGCGGTCAATGGCGTGTCTTATGCAATGCAGCCGGGGGAAATTTTGGGCGTGGTTGGTGAAAGTGGTTGTGGCAAGAGCGTTCATGCCATGTCAATTCTGCGCCTGATTCAAATTCCGCCGGGCAAGATCGAGAGCGGCGAGGTGTGGTTTGGCGGGCGTGACCTGTTGAAACTCAGCGAGGAAGAGATGCGGCGGGTGCGCGGGCATGAGATTGCCATGGTGTTTCAAGACCCCATGTCTTCGCTAAACCCGGTTTACACGGTCGGGTTTCAGATTTGCGAGGCATTGATGCTGCACAAGCAGATGACGATGCAGCAAGCGCGCAACCGTGCTCAGGAGTTGCTCGGTTGGGTGGGGATTCCGGAGCCGCGCAAGCGCCTGGATCATTACCCGCATCAGTTTTCGGGGGGAATGCGGCAGCGTGCCATGATTGCCATGGCGCTTTCGTGCGAGCCGCGCCTGCTGATTGCGGATGAGCCAACCACTGCGCTGGATGTGACCATTCAGGCGCAGATTGTCAACCTGGTGGTGCGTCTGCAAGAAGAATTGGGCATGGCGGTGATGTGGATTACCCACGATTTGGGTGTGGTGGCGGAGATGGTGCAGCGCGTCAACGTGATGTATGCCGGCTACATCATTGAACGCGGCGAAGTGCTGGATATTTATCATCATACCCGTCACCCCTACACGCAGGGGTTGTTGGGGTCACTGCCGCGCCTGGATGAGGCGCCCGGCACCAAGCTGGTTTCCATTCCCGGCTTGCCGCCCGACCTGGTGGCGCTGCCGACGGGTTGCCCGTTCTATGCGCGTTGCCTGCACCGCACGGAGCAGTGTGCTGAGGCAATGCCGCCGTTGGTGGAATGTGATCAACCCGGTCACCTGGTGGCCTGTTGGCATTGGCAGGAGATTGCGGAGAAGACAACGAAATGACAACCGAAACGAATGTGTTGTTGCAGGTGCGCAACCTGAAGAAATATTTCCCCATTTATAAGGGATTGGTGTTTAGTCGCCATGTCAATGACGTGAAGGCGGTGGATGATGTGAGCTTTGATGTCTTCCGCGGCGAGACTTTGGGCCTGGTGGGGGAGACGGGCTGTGGCAAGACGACGGTTGGGCGCACTGTGTTGCGCCTGTATGAGCCGACCGAGGGGCAGGTGTTGTTTGATGGCGTTGATTTGATGAGCCTGCGCGAGAATGACATGCGCCGTTTTCGGCGGCGAATGCAAATGATTTTTCAGGATCCCTATGCCAGTCTGAACCCGCGCATGACGGTCGGTTCGATCATTTCTGCTCCGTTGGATGTGCATACCTCGCTGGGGCAAGCGCAAAAGCGCGAACGCGTGCAAGAACTGTTGCGCATTGTGGGGCTGAACCCCGATTTCGTCAACCGCTATCCGCATGAGTTTTCGGGCGGGCAACGCCAACGGATTGGTATTGCACGTGCCCTGGCGATTAACCCCGATCTGATTGTTTGCGATGAGCCGATTTCTTCGCTGGATGTTTCCATTCAGGCGCAGGTGGTCAATTTGTTGGAGGAATTGCAAGATCAGCTGGGCCTGACCTATATCTTCATTGCGCATGATTTGAGCATGGTGCGGCATATCAGCGACCGCATGGCGGTGATGTATTTGGGCAAGATTATGGAGCTGGCCAATCGGGATGAGATTTATTTGAACCCGCTGCATCCTTACACGCAGGCGCTCATGTCGGCGGTGCCGGTGCCCGACCCGTTGCGGGCGCGTAAACGTCAGCGCATTTTGCTGGAGGGAGATTTGCCCAGCCCGGTCAACCCACCGGCAGGCTGTCGTTTCAACACTCGCTGTCCTCTGGCGGATGAACGCTGCCGTCAGGAGCCGCCTTTGTATCGCGAGCTGAAGCCCGGGCATTTTGTGGCCTGCCATTATGCGGAACGCTTTTTGACTTAGACGGTTTCTCGGTCAAATGATCATTTGATAAATTGAAGATAAAAATTGTATCAAATCTCGTGCTATAATCCCCTGTGGCACTGCATGGCAGTGAGGAGGCTCTTTTCCAGGAGGAACGATGAACGCACGTGCTTTTTTGGGGTGGGCGGCAGCGATGTTGCTGATTTCGTTGGCTTGGGGTTGTTGGCCGCCTCAGGTGGTGACGGCGCAATCGGATGTGACGGGTGGGGTGTTGATCCATTCGGTCTTGCCACACAAGATTTGCGTTGGCGATGTGTTGACCATCAGTGGGGCGGCTTCCATCACGAAGTTGGAAGATGTTCCCCCGCCGTTGGCCTGGTTGCCGGTGACGCGGGTCAAAATTCAATCCGGTTTGGGCGAGGTGACGCCAACCGAGATCATCCAATATAACGACGGCTTTTATTTTGACTTCACCTATCGTGCCCGACAGGCCGGAACAGAGACGCTGACGTTGACGGTCAACGAGGGCCTGGCAACGACGCAAGAGACTTTCTTGGTGGAAGAAAACTGTGATTACGATGTCTTTCTGACAACCGTGATGCATTTTTCTACAGATTTGGGCGATGAGATGTTTGAAAGCCTGACCCATGTGACCGGTATGGGGACAATGAACCGTTTGCGTGATGGTGAGGTGTATTATCAGGGGGAGGGCAAATGGCATTTGGAAGAAGCGCTGTTAAGCAAGCCGGCGATGTGCGTCACCTATTATGTTCCCCCGCTGATTGTCAGCGGTTGGTTTGAGCTGGATGGCAGCTTCGATGCAGAGGCGCAAGGGGTGGATGTGATCCTGACGTTTTTGCCAATGGAGGGGCCGGTTTTTTATGGCGAAGCGGTTTGCGTGGATGAGGAGGGCAATGCGGTGACGGGCTGGGGCATGGCGCAAGGTGGTGACCCGGCGCTGACCTCGCACATTCAGGCGATGTTCCCGGTCGGCGGTGGCACACAGCAGGTGCAACTGCAAGGCGAGGGGCTGGAGCTGGTGCAAAGCGCGGGCTCCCTGCAATATTTGGCGACACTGACTTTGATTCCGCGGTGAGCAATGAAAAAGACACAATGGCTTCGACTTGGCTTGGTGTGTGTGTGTTGCTTGTTGGGGGTGGCTTGTTCGTTGGGTGGTTTGGTGCCCGCGGTGGAAAATTCTGGGGCGACGCAAACGGTTCCGGCAACTGCTACCCGTCCGGCAGAGGGGGCGCAGGGTGACGCGGATTTGTTGGCGCCTGCGAGGGGGCTTTCTGGCTTGACAGCTTATCAGCAGCGGCTAGAAATTTCCTTGGAGGGGCAATTGAACGGGCAACCCTATCACGAACGGCAGGTGCTGCTGCGCACGGTGCAAGGGCAAGATGTGGCCTTGCAGGTGCAACAGGAGACCAATGATGGTGTGCCGGTGTGGTTGTTTGAGGCGCAGCGTCAGGGCTATGCCTATGTTCAGCAAACGCAGACAGGGGTTTGCCGGGCGGTGGCTTTGTCAGAAGGGGCGCGGCCGGATGAGAACCTGGCGGAACGATTGCCGGCGGTGTTGGCAATGCAACTTGCTGGCAATGCTGAGCATGGAGGGCAGGCTGCACTGCGCTACACTTTCGATCAACAATCGTTGACAAAGGCGGATGGTGCCTTGCAATCAGCACAGGGGGAGGTATTGCTGGCACAAGAGGGCGGGGTGGTGCTGTCTTATCAGTTGACCGCGCAGGTGCAGGCTGAAGGTTTTTCGGGCACGCGTTCCTGGGTGTATGATTTGCAGCTGTTGCGTGCGGACGATCCGCTGCCGATGCCGGCTTCTTGTTTGCCCGTGTTGAGCGATGTGCCGATTTTCTCGGGCGCAAAAGCCGTGGAGCATCAGCCGGGCTTTTTGGCTTATCGCCTGGTTGGGGTCAATCGCCCTGCGGTGGTGGAATTTTATGCTGAGCAATTGCCGGTTTTGGGCTGGCAGGCGCTGCCGGGGGCCATGCCCGACCAAACGTATTTTGAGGGTGAAAGCACAGCCGTGGCCTATCGCCGTGCGGATCTTGTGCTGATTGTGTCGCTGTTTGAGCGGGATGGGGCGCTGCAGGTGGTGGCGCAAACGGTGGCGCTTCCTCCCATTGCAGCAGCGGACGCGCAACCGGCGCAGGATCAAGAACCGTCAACAGCTCTGCTGCCGCCGACGCACGATTTGCCGATTTTGCTGGGTTCAACGGTGCTGTACGAAACCGAAACCACACGGGTTCTGCAGGCCAATCTTTCGCTAGCCGATGTGGTGGATTTTTACACAGTGGAGATGGAGCAGCGCGGTTGGGTGTTGAGTCAGAAATTGGATCAGAATGGAATGAACGTCCTGTTGTGGACGAAGGATGAGCTGCATCTGGCGATCAATATTGTTGAGAGCGATGGGGTTACAACCATCACTCTGGCAGCTTATACGCAGTGAACGATGATTACGCCACAGGCCTTTTCCACGTATACTTTGAAGAGCTTGCCGCAAGGGGAAGCGGTGCAGCGCATCTTATCCGCTGCAATTGCGGCGGTTGAGCCCGGGGCGGCGGTGTGTCGTTACTTTCGCCGTTCAGGGGAAACCTTGTGGGCGGATCAAACTGCCTATGATTTGCGCAACTTTGATCGTGTTTGGCTGGTGGCAGTGGGCAAGGCGGCCCTGGCGATGGCGAGCATGGCAGCACAGGTGCTGGGAGAGCGTTTGAGTGGTGGGCTGATTGTGACCAAGTATGCGCAAACAAGCGAATGGGTGGGGCTGCCGGTGATTTGCGGTGGGCATCCGTTTCCGGATGCATCTAGCGTTGCTGCCGGGCAAAAGTTGGCGGCCTTGTTGCAACCTTTGGGAGGGCGCGATTTGTTGGTGTGCTGCCTGTCGGGGGGTGGCTCGGCGCTGATGACCTTGCCAAAAGTTGAAGTTTCTTTAATCGGCTTGCAAACTGTCACGATGGATTTGCTCACGTGTGGGGCGAGCATTTCTGAAATCAATACGCTGCGTCGGCGCCTGGATAGACTGAAAGGGGGTGGATTGGCGCGCCTTGCTGCCCCGGCAACGGTGATTAGCCTGATCCTTTCGGATGTGGTTGGGGATGAGTTGCATAGTATTGCTTCGGGCCCGACGGCACCCGACCCAACAACCGCTGAAGATGTGCGCAGGGTGTTGGATCGTTATGGGCTGGCAGAGCGTCTTTCTCCAACCGTGTTGCGCACTTTGTTGGAAAGCCCTGAGACGCCCAAGCCCGGGGATGCACTGTTTGACCGGGTGCAAAATGTGATCGTCGGCAGCAATTTGTTGGCGGCGCAGGCCGCGCTTCAGCAGGCTGCTGAGGAGGGCTTTCAGCCCTATCTGCTGGGAACCGAGGTGCAGGGCGAGGCCCGGCAGGTTGGCGTTGAGCTAGGACAAACATTACGTCATGCTCTGATGCATGGGGAACCCGTGCAACGACCGGCTTGTATGGTGGCTGGGGGGGAAACAACCGTCAAGTTGCGCGGCGGTGGACGCGGCGGACGGAATCAGGAGTTGGCTTTGGCCGCGGTGACGGAGATAGCGAATTTCCCTGAGGCGTTGTTGGTGACGCTGGCAACCGATGGCGAAGACGGCCCGACCGATGCTGCCGGGGCGGTGGTCAGTGGTCAAACGTGGCTAAGATCATTAAACGCAGGGCTTTATATCCCCGATTTCCTGATGCAGAACGATTCTTATTCGTTTTTTGAGAGGTTGGGCGATTTGTTGCGTCCGGGGCCAACCGGGACGAATGTCAACGACTTAACTTTCTTGTTGATGCTATAGGACAGTCAAAATGAGGCGTTTGGTGCGGATGACGGCAGTGCAGATGCAGATGAAGCCGACGGATTTGCCGAATCGTTTGGGGCAAGCAGAGTGGTTGGTGGAGCAGGCGGTTACACAAGAGGAGCAGAACCAAAGATGAAACGATATGGTGCGATCGAGGGCGGGGGAACAAAATTTGTGTGTGCAGTTGGCACAAGTCCGCAAGATGTGTGTGCTGAAGTTCGCTTTCCAACGACAACCCCCGAAGAAACTTTGGGCAGGGCGATTGCCTTCTTTCGGGAGAATGGCCCGGTTGCAGGATTGGGGGTTGCTTGTTTTGGCCCATTGGATCCCAACCCGGCTTCGCCTATGTTTGGGCACATTCTGGCAACGCCCAAGCCCGGTTGGAAAAACGCTGATGTCGTTGGTACGTTGCAACAAGCATTCGATATTCCAATTGCTTTTGATACAGACGTGAACGGCGCAGCTTTGGCCGAGGCACGTTGGGGCGCGGCACAGGGCTGTGATCCGGTGCTGTATCTGACGATTGGTACAGGCATTGGCGGTGGCGTGATGGTCAATGGCAGGTTGCTGCATGGGTTGTTGCATCCCGAAATGGGGCATATTCTCTTGCCGCGCGATCATCAGGCGGATCCGTTTGCCGGGGCTTGTCCTTTCCATGGCGATTGCTTTGAGGGGCTTGCTTCCGGGCCAGCGTTGGAGAAGCGGTGGGGTGCCAAGGCAGAAACCTTACCGCCCGATCATCCGGCCTGGGACTTGGAAGCGCAGTACATTGCTTTGGCGTTGGTGTCTTACATTCTAACGCTTTCGCCGCAGCGCATTGTTTTGGGCGGGGGTGTGATGCAACAAGCGCATATGTTGCCGCGCGTGCGTCGTAAGGTGCAGGCGTTGTTGAATGGGTATGTGCAGATGCCGCAGGTGCAGGGAGAGATTGAGACGTACATTGTTTTGCCAGGGCTGGGTGCGCAAGCCGGGGTGTTGGGCGCGTTGGCGCTGGCAATGCAAGAGCGTTGATCTGGCGTGTTGGTCGCTTTGAGATGTCCAACCAAGAACAAATTGTGCGGCATTAACACCTGTCAACTTTCTACTAACATGTGTTAGTGCTTGAAATTGAGGGATTAACGTAGGTACAATAGTATTTAGTCAATTTTTCCAGACAATTCAATGAAAGGAATGTAAGATGCGAGACAAATCTGGTTGGTTAAGTTGGTGGGTCATCGCGACCCTTGTCTTGTCTCTGTTGGGCGGTGCGGTGCGACCGGCACAGGCAGCTGAAATCATTTCTGATTTCTCTGGCAGCCTTCATGCGCCTTCAGGGACACCTGTGATAGATGGTGTGGTGGATGCCGTTTATGGCACAGTGATCGCAACCGATGCTCCAGCAGATAGTCAGGGTGGCGCGCCGGTGGATTTGAGCAATTTGTGGGTGACCCAAGATGCAAGCTATTTCTATTTTGCCTTTGAGGTCAATACAGACCTTTCGGCAAATAATTGGGGCAAATATGCCCTGTATATTGATACGACTGGCGATGCAGCCGGTGCAACGACGGATGCCTGGGGGCGGAGCGTGGTGGTGAGTGACCCGCACAAGCCGGAATATGGCATTTATACCTGGGTGGATAACCCGCCTTACAACCCGGCGCACACCAACCTGGTGCATTGGACAGGCAGCAGTTGGGATTGGGGCAATGCAACAACAATTGACGAAGGCGCTATTGGCTCGGGTGCAACTTCCATTGTTGAGTGGAAGGTTGCTAAATCGAAACTTGGCAATCCATCGCAGATGTGGGTGGAAGTGTGGAGCACCGGCGGTGGCGGCAGCGACAATGCTCAGGATACGATCAACTATCCCGCTGAAGACTGGACGGCAACCGATTGGGGCAGCCCGGCAACGCTGAAGGTTTCGACGCCTGTCTTTGTCGTGGATGGGGCGATTGATCCCTTCTATGGCGCTGCGCTTGCTCAGGATGGCGCCGGGGATGGCAATGGCAATGCCAACATGGATTTGCGCAATCTCTACATTGGTGAAGATGCAAGCGCCTTTTACATTGCCTTCACGGTGGGCGCTGATATTGCCGCGACCAATTGGGGCAAATATGCTCTATATGTGGATACGACTGGCGATGCAGCTGGTGCAACGACGGATGCCTGGGGGCGCAATGTGGTGGTGAGCAACCCGCACAAGCCGGAATATGGCATTTATACCTGGGTGGATAACCCGCCCTACGATCCGATGCATACCAACCTGGTGCACTGGACAGGCAGCAGCTGGGATTGGGGCAACGCAACCGTGATTGATGAGGGTGCGATTGGCGCGGGCAGCACTTCGGTGATTGAATGGAAGGTGGATAAGGCCAAACTTGGCAATCCATCGCAGATGTGGGTGGAAGTGTGGAACACCGGTGGTGGCGGCGGCGACAATGCTCAGGATACAATCAATGATCCGGCAGAAGACTGGAACGCGACCAATTGGAGCAGTCAGGCTACGTTGATGAATTCGACAGCCTATCCGCCTATTCCCAGCCATGCATCTCATGACAATGATGTCTGGTGGGCAGAGTTAGGGCACAACAGCCGCGATTCGCTCTATCGTACGCCGGGCGGACCGGTGCAGACCAATACGCCAGTAACGCTTCGTCTGCGGGCTGCAAGTGGCGACCTGACGGCGGCCAAAGTGCGTGTCTATAATGACCGCACCAATACGCAGGCGATCCTTGACCTGAACCTGGTGGCCGATGATGGCACATATGAATGGTGGCAGGTGACTCTGCCAGGCTCTCCGCTTCCGACGGTGTATTGGTATCGTTTCCTTGCCATTGATGGCACGGATACCGATTACTATGAGGATGATGCCGCCCGCGATGGCGGTTGGGGGCAGGCCTTTGATGAGACGGTGGATAATAGTTATCAATTGACCATTTACGACCCGGCTTTCCAAACCCCGGATTGGGTCAAGAATGGCATTGTCTATCAGGTCTACCCAGACCGCTTCCGCGATGGCAACCCGGCCAACAACAAACCGGCAGGGACGTTCTTCTACAATGAACCGGGCGGCACGATTGTGCGCTCAAATACCAGCAACTGGAACGAGCCGATTTGTGACCCGCGTCAGCCAAGCGGCCCGTGCGCCGGAACGTATAGTCGCAACTTCTATGGCGGCGACCTGGCAGGGCTGACCAACAAGCTCAATTACCTGCATAATTTGGGCGTGACGGTGATTTACCTCAACCCAATCTTCGAGTCGCCATCCAACCATGGCTATGATACGACCGACTACATGAAAATCAACCCAACCTTTGGCACGCAAGCTGAATTTGATGCCTTGATTGCTGCCGCCCATACCTTGGGGATGAAGGTTGTGTTGGATGGGGTGTTCAATCACACCTCTTCGGATAGCATCTACTTTGACCGCTATAGCCGTTGGGATGCAGCTGGCAACCCGACGACGCCGGGGGTGAATGATGGCAGCGGCGCGTGCGAAAGCGCTTCTTCGCCCTATCGCAGCTGGTATTACTTCACTGATGTGACGCCTGGCACGGGGGTTTGTGTTGGCTCAGACGGTACGCCCAACGCGGCAACCTATGAGTCGTGGTGGAATTATGATAGCCTGCCAAAGCTGCGCGCCAATGAGGCACAGGTGCGCAACCTGGTGTGGGCTCAGGGTACTGCGTCGGTTGGCCCATACTGGATGCAATCTGCCGATGGTTGGCGGTTGGATGTGGGCGGCGATGTGGACCCCGGTACGATTAATGACCCAACCAATGATTATTGGGAAGGGTTCCGCAACGCCTTGCATGTCGTCAAGCCGGATGCCTACATCGCCGGTGAAGAATGGGGCAATGCTAGCTCGTGGGTGTTGGGCAATGAATGGGACGCGGTGATGAACTATCAGTTCAGCTCAGTGGTGCTCAGCTTCTGGCGCGATACCGAGTTTGTGGACAACGATCACAATGCGGGCAGTTCAGCTGGCAAGCTCACCCCGTTGACGCCGGAACAATTGGATAACCGCTTGAAGAACTTGATGGAACGCTATCCGGCTGAGTCGCTCTATGCGATGATGAATCTGTTCGATAGTCACGATACAAGCCGGGTCTTGTTCATGCTGGATGAAAACGCTTCGCAGAACGATTCTAGCCTGTATGCCAACCCGAACTATGACTGGAGCGATGCCATCACGCGCTTGAAAGGCGCAGTGTTGTTGCAAATGACTCTGCCGGGTGCGCCGACGATTTACTACGGTGATGAAGTCGGTTTGGTGGGGCCGATGGTGTTCGATGGCATCAAATGGGAAGATGACCCATACAACCGGCAGCCCTATCCCTGGCTGGATGAGACGGGCACGCCCTTCTATGCTCACTTGCAGAATGCAAGCCAACAGCAAGCGTTGTATGATTACTATGCGGTGCTGACCGGGGCGCGCACTGCACACCCTGCTTTGCGCACGGGGGATTTCCGCACCTTGTTAGTGGATAACTCGGCCAATGTGTATGCCTATGGGCGCAAGATGGCGGATGATACCGATGCGGCTGTGGTGATCATCAATCGAGCCAACACGGCACAGACGGTGACGGTCAACTTGAGCGGTTATCTGCCGGTTGGCGCAACTTTCCAAGATGTATTGACTGGCAATTCCTATACTGTGGATGGGGATGCGCACCTGACGGTGGCAAACGTGCCGGCGCGCAGTGGCGCGGTGTTGGTGTTGACCAGTGCGCCTTTGCCCGCTGCACCGGCGGCAGTGACCGACTTGACAGTCAGTGGGGTAACGGCTTCTTCTGTGGCGCTGAGCTGGAGTGCGGCTTCGGGTGCCAATAGCTACTACGTGTATCGCAGTCTGTTGTCTGGCGGCGGCTATCAGCTGCTGGGTGCTACGGTAGGGACAACCTATACCGATACCACGGTTCAGGCCGGGGTCGGTTATTACTATGTGGTTGTGGCGGTTGATACAACGACCTGGCTGCAAAGCGGCTGGTCGAACGAGGTGTGGGCGGTGCCAGCCTACGTGATTGGCTGGGCTGGGCTGGATTCGCCAGCGACGATCACGCACACCATTGGCATCACGCCGACGCCTTACATTTATGGCCAGGCCTACATCGCCGGGGTGACGAGCTTGCCAGGGCAAACGCCGACGCTGCGCGCTCAGCTTGGTTATGGGCCGACCGGCACGGCGCCTTCTGGCTGGAGCACCTGGGTTGAGGCTGCGTTTGACAGCGATGTTGGCAACAATGATCAGTTCAAGGCACGGTTGTTGCCGGAAATGCTGGGCGTGTATGATTATGTATATCGCTTTACGACGAATGACGGCTATTCGTGGTATTATGCGCAGCTGGGCGGTGGCTTTGATGGCAACAACCCGGCAAACAACCCGGGCGTTTTGACCGTGATTGCTTCTGCGGATACAACCGTACCAACCGCACCGGTGTTGAGCGTGAGCGATTGGGGCGCAAGCTTCATTGACCTGGAATGGACGGCCTCTACGGATAATGTGGCTGTCTATGCTTATGATGTCTATCGCTCTGCGACCTCTGGTGGCCCTTGGACGAAGCTGGCGCGCGTCTATGCACCTGATTTGACCTATCACGATGCAAGCGTTGCAACCGGTCAGACCTACTACTATGTGGTCAAAGCGTTGGATACAAGCTTCAACCCCTCGCCGCTCTCCAATGAGGTCAGCCATGCTGCTGAGCCCAAATTGGTGGCGGTGACCTTTGAGGTGACGGTGCCAGGTTTCACCCCGGGCACGGTGTTCTTGACCCGCACCATCAACCCGGATGGCACGGTGGGCGGTTGGTCGCCGAATGCAAGCCCGCTCAACAAGATCAGCGATACCTTGTGGACGCGCACTTTCAACATCCTTGAAGGGCAGCAAATGGAATTCAAGTTTGCGCGCGGTTCGTGGGATACGGTGATGAAGGGTGCAGATGGCAATGAAGAGCTTGCGAACTTGAGCCTGACGGTAGATTACGGTACCAATGGAACGCAGACCTTTGCCTATACGGTGCTCAACTGGCGCGACCCGATTGTGACCGCCTTCAGCCCGGCGGATGGGGCAACCGGTGTGCCGGTGACTACGCCGGTGACTGTCACCTGGAGTCAGGCGATGGCGGCGAATACAAGCTTTAGCGTAACTGGCCCGGGCGGAGCGGTGAGCGGCACGTTTGCCTATGATGCGCCAAGCCGCACGGTGACCTTTACCCCCGATAGTCCCCTGGCCTACAGCACGACCTATACCGTGTTGGTGACGGGGGCCGTGGATGCCGGTGGCGATGTGCAGCAGGTGCCGGTCACATGGAGCTTTACGACCGAATCTGCGCTGTATGGTGTGCTCTTGACCCCGCCGACAGCGAGCAATTCACAGGCGCCGGGGCAGAGTGTCACGTATACCCTCACCGTGCAGAATACGGCTGCGGTGACGGATACGTTTGACGTGAGCGTCAGCAGCGTTTGGACGGCGACTCCTTCGGTGACGCAGATTACATTGGCAGGTGGCGCAACGACGACCTTCACGGTCACAGTAGTTGTGCCGTGGGGCCCGCCCGGTGCTTCAGACGTGGCAACGGTGACAGTCACCTCGCAATCGGATGCAAGTGCGACGGATAGCTCGACGTTGACTACCAGCACGGCCGCACTCTATGCATTGTCGGTCTCGCCTACTGCGGATAGCGGCAGTGCACACCCGGGGCGTTGGGTAACCTATACCCTAACGGTGACGAATGATGGCAATGGCAGCGATGTGTTTACAATTGAAACTTCGTCTGCCTGGGTTGTGTTGGTGAACCCTGTCGGTCCGCTGACGCTTGCTTCTGGCGCATCGGCGACGGTGCAAGTGATGGTGCTTGTGCCGGGGGGTACGCCTGCGGGCACAAGTGACATACAGCAAGTTTCCTTTACATCACAGGGAGATGCGGATGTCACTGAGACGGTCGTCTTGACGACAACCGCGCTGCAACCGCTTTTGTATCTGCCGACGATTTTGCGCTAATCTGGCAATGTGGGTGTAAAAAAGAGGGGCTGCCCGTCGGGCAGCCCCTCTTGGTTCTATTTTGAGGTTGGCTTTTTGTCTTGAGTGGGGGTGGGTGCAGCTGGGGCGGCGGAGGGGGCAGTGACCGTGCTGCTGAGAGCATCAAGCAGGCGCACAACCTGATATTGCGAATTTTGCTCGGCGGTGAGCAGCGTTTCGATGATTTCATAAGCACCCAAAACGCGCTCAACCAGTGCATTGGCATCCACGGGGGTGCCTGGCTTGTGTTCCAACAGTGCCAGGATCATCATCCACCAGCAGAACTCGGTGAACGATTCTTTGTTGAACCATAGCACGTCTTTGTAGCGATTGATGCCCAAGAAGCGCTGGATCTCAATTTCACCTAACCAGGTTTCGAGGATGCGACGTACCGGCAGATGACCTAAGGTGCTGTACCAGTTTTGTTGACCGATGAGCAGGCGCAGGGTCAGGGTGGATCGTCGGGCGGCTTCTTCATCTAATCCGGCAGCCTGGGCGGCCTCGCTGAGCAATTTACCCAATTGCCATTCGTCCATCCAACTTTGGGTTTGTGCGGCGTTGCCTTCGTTGCCGGCCAGGTAGCCCAGATTGTGGACAAAGGCCCAATGCAGCAAGGCGCTCCAGCGTTCGGGTTGATTGGTGAGGTTGGACTGCAGGTATTGCAGCGCGGCGCTGAACTTGCGCCCGCCCGGCAAGGGGAAGCGCTCTTCAAGGATTGGCAGGGAGAGGATGGTTTCAAGGTCAGCGCGCAGTGAGGCCAGAATGGCTTGTTGATTTTGGCCATTACCGGTGAGGTTGAGGATGCCCTGCAAGACGGGCGCCATTTTTTGCTCGGCTTCGTCCAGCAAGTGAACGGGCAAGGCTGGTTGGCTGGGGCTGAGGCGGCTTTGCAACAGGTAATGGTAATAGCCGGCGTTGGCAATTTGACGGAAGGGTTGCTGAATGGGTTGCAAGAACAATTCTTTGAGGGCGCCCTCAATGCTTGGCACGCCGCGCCCGTTCAGATATTGGCATAAGCGGCCATAGGAACCATAGCCATCTTCCTCCACCTGACGGAAATCGAGGAAGACGAAATACTTGTAAGCGCCAAGTTCGAGGTAGAGGCCTTTCTCCGCTACATCCAGGGTGGGGGTGATGAATTCCAGCCCGCTGATGTGATCGCGGAAGATGAGATAGCGGTTGGCAGCTGGTTGCAGGTTGAGGCCCTGAGCGAGCGTCTTTTGCACAATGCGCCGCTCGCTGCCTTCTTTGACGGAGTAGCCAACTGAGGTGCGGATCCAACCGCGTGCCTCGCCGAATTTGTTGTTGTAAACAATTAGAGAGCGTTCGCTTCCGGCGCCGTTGGAATAGGCATAGACATCTTCGTTGACCATGCCGTTGGTGCCGTAGAAGTCGTAGAGCAAGAAGTTCTCTACCCCGGCATACATCCAACGGCGGTGCAAGAGCGGGAAGACCTCGCGCTCGTGGCGGGCAACGAGATCGGCATCTACACTCTCATCCCAATAGGCACGGCGGAATTCCATGCCATATTTTTCGGCAAAGCCTTCAATTTGTCCATGGCCGAACATGGGCAAGCCCGGCAGGGTGGAAAGCAAGATGCAAATGCCAAAGTATTTATCGCCCTTGCCAAATTGGTCCACGGCAGTGCGTTCGTCGGGGTTGTTCATGAAGCTGACGTAGCGCTTGAGGATTTCGGGGTCAAATTCGAGGGTGTTTTTGATGACGGTGCGATAATTGGCGTTATCCTCATTGCGCAGCATGTTCATGAAGGCGCTGTTGTAGACGCGGTGCATACCAAGGGTGCGGACGAAATAGCCTTCCATCAGCCAGAAGGCTTCTGCCAACAGCAGGGTGTCGGGGGCCTCTTGGGCGACGCGATCCACAACTTCGCGCCAAAATTCGGTTGGCATGGCGGCGTCGAAGTCTTCTTTGGTCAGGCCATGCTCGGCGCGCGAGGGAATGTCTCCGCCGCTGCCGGGTTGTGGATACCAGAGGCGCTGATAGTGGCGTTTGGCAAGTGTCATGGCGGCATCGAAGCGAATGATGGGGAAACGCCGTGCCACAGCCAAAATGGTTTGGATGACGGCTTCGCGCACTTCGGGATTGAGGTAATTGAGCTGAGCGGTGTCATTCCAGGGCATGGAGGTGCCGTCATTGCCGTGATAGATGTAGCGCACCTCGCCGGTTTGATTATCGGTGCGTTTGAAGACAACGGCGGCATCGTTGCGGGTGAAATAGTGATCTTCGATTTGAATGCGCACACGCGGGTCGGCGGAGAGGTCACCGCCTTCGAAGCTGTAGGAAGGGAAGGGGCTGTAAGGCAGAGAGATGAACCAGTCGGGGTGTTCCACAACCCAAGGAGAATCAATGCCCATGTGATTGGGCACCATGTCGCTTGCCAGGCGGATGCCACGTTGCCAGGCGCGCTCGCGCAGATTGCGATAGGCCTCTTCGCCGCCCAGGTCATCGGCGATGCGGTAATCGTAGAGCGAGTAGGCCGAGGCGATGGCCTCGGGGTTGCCGCACCATTGCTTGATGGTGGCCGAGGCACGGCTGCGTTCCCATAGGCCAATAAGCCATAGGCCAGTGAAGCCCCAGCGTGCCAGGTCGTCGAGTTCCTGATCGGGGATTTGGTCGAGGTGATGGATGGGCTGATTGTATTTGCGGGAGAGCTGATCGAGCCAGACGTAGGTATTTTTGGCAATCAAAACCAGGTTGGGCATCCATTCGCGATCAGGGCTGAAGTTTTCAACCTCACCGGCGCTGCCCAGGCTCAGGGCGCTATCAAAGGTGGGAATGAGGGCCGGGCCGGGGCCAAGGAAGGGTAATTTGTTTTCTTCTTTGATGAAATCCAGGCTGCTGAGCAGGCGGTAGAGGAAACTGCCCAGCAATTCGCCCCAACGTTGACGGATAAATTCCAGCTGACCTTCAATGGAATTGGGTGAGGCCAGAGCCGGGGCGCGCAGCATATCAATGATGTGTTGGTTGTCGGGGCCAAAGCGCGGCTTTTTTTCAAAAAAGCGATAGAGTTCGGTCTGAATTTGGGTGTAAGCGGTGTTTGTGGCCAGGTTTGTATCGCTGAACAGCTCAAAGTAGGATGTTAGGGCTGGGTTTTGGTTGGCGATATATAACATGAGCATTTCTTCAAGGGCGATGGCGCGATGGCTGAGCCCTTCGCTGCTGCCAGCCAAATATTCGGCGGTGCTGAGCTGTTGCTGATAGACTGCAACGGGCGGAAATTCGTTGGTGAAGGCTTCCAGGGCGTGATTGAGGCGCTCCTTGCCCAGGGTTGCTTCGAGGGCCTGAACAGCCTCTTCGGTGACCAGGGGTGCTTTTTGCTTACGGTATGTGGCAAGAACGAGGTGGAGGATTTCGTCTAACAGACCCATGGCGTTGATTTCGCTGGCCCGCACCGTGCGTTCGGGGAAGTTGGCAAGGTCTCGTTTTTGATTAATTTTTTGAGCAAACAGTCGGGCGGCATGGAAATTTGCAAAGATGACGTTGCCGTTGAAGCGGAACAATAGTTGATCAAATTGATAGCGATCACGGGATTGCCGCGAAACATGGAATTCGAACATAGAATCCTCCTCGACAAGAATGGCGATCAAAAGAATTATACTACAGCCGCAGATGCAGGAGCAGCGAGAAGGGGGATGATTTGCGATCAGCAGAGAAGGGGGAGTTTTTTAGAAATTGCCTGTTGACTTGGTATGTTTTTCGTGCTATGCTATAGACATGTAAGATATTAGATATAATATCATTGATATAAAAGCCCATGGATACAATCAACGATTCAGAACTTGTAACACATAAGCAACTCCGCCGTTGGGTGGCGGACCGGTTGCGTGCCGATATCCTCGAAGGCCGTTTGCGCCCAGGCGAGTGGTTGCGTCAGGAACGTTTGGCTCAAGAATATGGCGTCAGTCAGATGCCGGTGCGCGAGGCTTTGAAGGAGCTCGTCGCCGAAGGTTTGGTGGAGCATGTGCCCTACCGCGGTGTGCGGATTGTTACCTTCACCGTGGCCGACGTGGAGGACTTATATGCCATCCGGAGTGACCTGGAAGGACGGGCGGCGCGGGCGACTGCGTTGCGCATTACACCAGAAGAGTTGGCAGAGCTGAAAGTGATGTATGAGCAAATGAAGCTGTGTCAGTCGCCGGATGATTTGCGGCGTTACCGCGAAGTCAACCGGCGGTTTCATCTCTACATCATTGCCGCCAGCAAACGCCCTTACCTGATCCGTACTCTGACCCAAATGTGGGATGTGTTCCCGACGATGTTGTGGAGCAATTTTGCGGTCACAGCGGCGCGCTCTTTGCCTGCCCGTGACCAAATGGACTGGCAAGAGCACGAGGCCATTTTGCAGGCCTTGGAACGGCATGATGGGGAAGGGGCCGAGGTGTTGATGCGCAGGCATATACAGACTGCTGGAAATGAGCTGATTGCTTTCTTGCGGGAGAACAGTTGATGGGCTTGCTGATGGCAATGGGCGGTGCAGTGGCGCTCGATGGGGCGGCGATGGCCGTCTTCCTGGATGCTTGTGCTGCGAATGGGCAGAATGTGGCGATTTTGCCGACTGCCTCGGCATTGCCGGATGCCGGCGCAGAATTGGCGGCGGTGTTGACCGAGCGCGGCCTGCGGGTGAATTTGCTGCCGGTGCATTCGCGTGAGCAGGCCAATGACCCGGAACTTGTCGCTGTGTTGCGTCAGGCCGGTGCCATTTTTATGACCGGCGGCAATCAGCTGCGTCTGACGGCTTGTTTGGGTGGCACGTTGCTACATCAGGCCATGTTGCAGGCCTGGCGGGCCGGGGCCGTGGTGGCGGGCACTTCGGCGGGGGCGGCGGTGCTCTCGGCGATCATGATTGCGTATGGTCGCTCAGGGTCGGCGCCGCGTCCCGGGCTGGCGCAGTTTGCCCCTGGGCTTGGCTTCCGTGAGGATCTGATCTTCGATCAACATTTTCGGCAGCGCAATCGTTTGGGGCGCCTGCTATACGCGTTGGCGTTCAACCCTGGCTTGTTGGGCGTGGGCGTGGACGAGAATACCGTGGCTGTTTTGGATGGGCAAATGGTGCGTGTGGTTGGGGCAGGGGCGGTGACGATTGCTGATGGTCAATCTCTGAAGGCAAACAACGTTGCAGAAATTACCAATGGGTTGGTGGCGATTAGTGGGGTCATGCTGCATGTATTAACCTCGGGCAGTGTTTTTGATGTTCAGACGCGCACGGCCAGTATTCCGGTTGTGCCTTTATCTGTGGAGTAGTTGCGTAGACACATTGTTCTGATGGAGGTGATTTCTTCCTGCTAATCGCTTGCATTGTTTGTAGTTGTTCCATCCATTGGGGATGGCATGTTCAACCGATTTTCTAGTTTCTGGAGGAGAAATGAAGACGTTGAAAGGTTTATTGATGGTGGTTGTGCTGGCCTCGTTGTTGCTGAGTGCCTGCAACCAAACGCAAACGGCGACGACGGTGGCAACAAAGGCCCCCGAAGTCAAGCCGACCGAGGCTTTGCCGACCCCGGCGCCGACTGTTGACCCGAACGCGGTGCAGACGGGTGGCACGGTCATCATTGGCACCCCGCAAGAGCCGAGCGTGCTCAATCCGCTGCTGGCCTCGTCCTCGATTGAGGATGCCATTGGTTCGTTGATCATCGAAGGCCTGGTGCAGGTGGATGCAGATGGTAAGTATGCTGCTGTGCTGGCGGAAGAGCTGCCGACTGTTTCGGATGATGGCCTGGTGGTGACCTATAAACTGCGCAAAGGCGTCAAGTTCTCGAACGGGGATCCTTTCACCTGCGCGGATGTGCAGTTCACCCTGGATGCAATTCTTTCTGACCTTTCGCAGGTCAGCACATCGGGCTATAGCGATATTGAAAAACTGGAATGCCCGGATGACTATACCGTGGTGTTGACGTATGCGGAAGTGTATGCGCCCTATCTGCGCTTGTTCAGCTACATTCTGCCACGCGCAGCCGGTGACCTGGCGCAATTGGATAGCTGGGATTTCAACCGCAATCCGATTGGCACAGGCCCCTGGATGTTGAAGGAATGGAAAGCCGGCGATAGCATGACGCTGGTCAAGAATCCCAATTATCGCGAAGCGGGCAAGCCCTATCTTGATCAACTCATCGTCAAGATTTTGCCAAGCCGCGAAGTGGGCATGCAGGCATTGGGCAACGGCGAAATTCATATCCTGTGGGATTTGGTGGAAGCTGACTTCCCGGCCCTGGCGCAGATGAAAGACAAGGGTGTGAGCTATGCTGGTGCGGTGACGGGCGAAAATGAGTTGTTGCTCTTCAACCTGGCTGATCCGGCGGTGGATGCTCCCGCGGACCCGGCTGCCAACCCGCATCCGATCCTGAGCGATGTGCGCGTGCGCGAAGCCATTGTTCTGGCGATTGACAAGCAATTGATTGTGGATACCTTGCTTTCGGGCAACGTTAAGGTTGGTACAACCGTGTTGCCGACAGGGCAGTTTGCTTGCCCGCAACCACCGACGGCCTATGATGTGGAAAAAGCCAAGGCTTTGTTGGAAGAGGCTGGTTGGAAGCCCGGCGCAGATGGCATTCGTGAGAAGGATGGCAAGCGCATGAGCCTGAAGATTACGACAACCTCTGGCAACAAGCTGCGTGAACAGACCGAGCAGGTGTTGGTGGAAATGCTGCGTGAGGTTGGCATTGAACTGGTGATCGAGAATGTGCCTTCGGACGTGTTGTTTGCTGGTTGGGGTTCCAATGGTATGCGCAAGCATGGCGCCTTTGATATCTTGCTCTACACAACTGGCCCTGGCATTGATCCGGATAGCCATCTCTACAGCAACTATCATTCTGACAATATTCCCACTGCTGAGAATGAGGGTGTGGGTGCCAACTACTCGCGCTACATCAACCCGGATGTGGATCAGTGGTTGGATGATGCAGCGGTAATTACCAATACTGAGGCACGCCGTGAGCTGTATTGCAAGGTTGCTGAACAGCTGAACAAGGATATTCCGCGAGCGTATCTATATGAACGGTTGCTCTTGAGTGGCTACCGTGTTGAGCTGCAAAACCTGCGGGTTTCGCCGGGCCCAAGCGATTTCACCTGGGGCTCTCAAAACTGGTGGCTTCGCAAGTAAGCCTTCCTGAGGAATGATTTTGGGAGGGGTGTTGGCGATACAAGTCGCCAACACCCGCTCTCCCCGGCAGTACGAATTTATGACCTGAGGAGAGGTTGAATGGCCGATTATTTGCTGCGCCGTTTTGTCCAGGCTTTGTTTACATTATTTGTGATCAGCATCATCATCTTTGCCCTGATCAGTTCTGTGCCGGGCGGGATTATGGCCGCCTATGAAGAAAACCCGGATATGACGCAGGCAGATCGGGAACGCATTGAGGCGAAATATGGATTGAATAAGTCCGTGCCGGAGCGTTACCTGATTTGGCTTGGCAACCTTGCCAAAGGGGATTGGGGAAACTCGTTTGTCTCGAAGCGACCCGCAATTCAAGAAATTGCAGATCGTTTGCCGAACACCCTGATTTTGATGGGCGTGGCGTTTGTGGTCACCTTGCTGATTGCCATTCCCTTGGGGGTCTATTCGGCGTTGAGGCAATATTCGTTCTTTGACCATGTGATGACGACGATTGCTCTGGCTGGTCAATCGTTGCCGGTGTTTTGGTTTGGGCTTTTGTTGATCATTTTATTCAGCGTGTTGTTGAAACAGCCCAATGGCGCGCCGCTTTTGCCTAGTTCGGGCATGTACACGCCCGGGGTAGAGCGGACGTTTGCAGATCTGGTGCGACACCTGGTGTTGCCGGTGACGATGTTGGCGCTTGTTTCCGCTGCGGGCTATATGCGCTATATGCGGTCTTCGATGCTGGAAGTGATTCATCAGGATTATGTGCGCACGGCGCGCGGCAAGGGCTTGCCGGAGAAGACGGTCATCTTCCGTCATGCGTTGCGCAATGCACTCATCCCGATTGCAACGTTGATTGGATTGGATTTGCCCTCACTGTTTGGCGGGGCTTTGTTCACCGAGACCATTTTTGCCTGGCCGGGGATTGGACGGCTGTATTTTGATGCCGCGCTGAAAACAGATTATCCGGTCATTATGGCCGTGTTGATGATTTTTGCGGCGTTGATCATCCTTTCAATGCTGCTGGTAGATGTGGTCTATACCTTTCTTGACCCGCGCATTTCTTTATCCTAAGGAGGGTGAGATGAAACAGTTGTCGCCCAAAAAACAAGATGCGCGGCGTTCGTTGTGGCAGGTGTTTTGGCATCAATTTTTCAAGCATCGCATGGCGGTGGTGGGGGCCGTGACGATGGTGGTGATTGTGATCCTGGTGGTTGGTGCTCCGCTGTTTACCCGCTATACACCGTTCAAGCAAGATTTGCGCAATCGTTTTGACCCGCCTTCAAGTCAGCATTGGATGGGGACGGACGATTTGGGGCGCGATTTGTGGACGCGCGTGCTGTATGGTGGGCGTATTTCGCTTTCGGTTGGGCTGCTTTCGATGGCGGTGGCGGTCGTCATTGGCACGGTGATCGGGCTGGTTTCGGGTTATTTTGGCGGTTGGGTGGATGCAGTGTTTTCGCGGCTGACGGAGATTTTTCTCTCGGTGCCGCGTTTGTTTGTGCTGTTGGTGCTGACTACTTTTTTGCGTCAGGCCAAGATTCCGGGAATTCAGCCCGGTTCGTTTTGGCCGATTGCGTTGGTGATTGGTGCTTTGGCCTGGATGAGTGTGGCGCGCCTGGTGCGTGGCACGACGCTGGCGATGCGTGAGCGTGAATTTGTGCAGGCAGCGCGCATGATTGGGGCAACGGATGGCCGCATTTTGTTTCGGCATATTTTGCCGAATGTATCTTCGCCAATCATTGTGGCGGCAACGTTGGGGTTGGCCGGGGCCATCATTACCGAGTCTGGACTTTCTTATTTGGGGTTTGGTGTGCAGTTGCCAACGCCGACTTGGGGCAATATGCTGAGCAATACACAAAGTCAGATGTTGACGGCACCATGGACAGCAATTTTCCCCGGGATGATGATCTTCATTGTTGTGATTGCAATCAATTATTTGGGCGATGGTCTGCGTGATGCGCTAGACCCGCACCATGTTGAGAAATGAATATGACGAAGAAATTTTGGCTTGTCCTGTTGATTTTGGTGGGGCTGATGGCAGGCGGGTTGAACCGGTCAGCGGCGCACGCGCAACAGTCGGTGCAGCGTTGGTTGGCACCGATCGGCGGTGGCTATGCGGATGTGTATGCTGGCTATTGCGCCCGTGTGGTCTCGCTGGCGCGCAACAATCAGGTGAATATCCTTGTCTTGGGCATGACGTATTCGACCAATGCGCAAAGCATTACCGAGGCGGAGCGGCAGGTCAATCTGCGCGATGCGGAAGAGCGGCGCTTTCAGGTGGAACAGGCCTGTCAGCGTGCTGCGCCTGCGGGGGTGACTTCTCGGGCGGTGCTTGCACCAATTTTTACCCGCAGCGATGCCATGGATGAGCAGCAGGTTCGCCAATATTTTTCGGATGATTTGACCGCGGTTTTCTTTCTCGGTGGTGATCAGAAAGTGGCCATGCAAGTGATTGCCGGCACGCCGCTTGAGGCGGCTTTGCAGGCCGCCTATGCGCGCGGGGTGGCGATTGGCGGGACGAGCGCGGGCAGCGGGTTGCAGGCGGCTACCATGTTGGCCGATTACAACCCGAATTTTGCAGCTGATAACGCACTGGATTTTGGCGCACCAGAGGTGTGGAACACGGCGGAGCGACATGGTTTGCCTTTTGGGCTGCAGGCAGCAATCCTTGATCAGCATTTTCAACAACGCGGGCGGATTGGACGCTTGCTGAACGCGCTTGCTTTGCCAGACGTGCCGCATGTAGGCGTTGGCGTGGATGCATATACTGGCGTGTGGGTGGCGGATGAAACCCGTTTGCAGGATGTGTTTGGTCTGTATGTGGTGACAATCCTAGATGAAGAGACTTATCATGCAGCACAGGGGGTGCGCTATGTTGGCAAGGATCATACGCTGAGCTTGCGCAATGTGTTGGTGCATTTGCTGGCGCCGGGTGACTTTTCTTATGATTTGCAAAGCAGGCAACATTCGTTGCAGCCTGCGCCAACAACCTTGCAGCGTGATTTTGCTGCTCTGCGCGCACCGGTTGGGGCGGGGCCGTTGTTCGTGGGGGGAAATTTGACCGGCCAAAAGCTGCAGCATCCGGCCGTGCAGCAATTTTTGCAAGCCGCGGGTGGGGATCAGGCGCAGCTGCTGGTGGTGGCGGTTGGCTATCCTTCGCAACGGTCAGCGCTGACTGCTGCTGAGGAGATTTTGAAGGCCTGGGGGGGCAAAGGGCAGGCGTTGGCGCTGATGCCGGGTGAGATATTGACGATTCCGGCAGAGAGCACCGGTGTGTGGGTCATTGGCAAAGACCAATCGCTGGTTGAGCCGATGGGCTTGTTGGCGCTTGCCGAAGCCTGGCGCGCTGGCAAACCCTTGCTGATGGATAATGCCGCTGCTGCGTTGGCGGGCAGTTTTTATTCTGCCCATCCGCCTACACCGCGCGAGTCGGAGCAAGCTGAGGTGGCAACGCAAGGGGCGTTTTTGGCTGGGCGAACTCGTTTGCAGCCTGGGTTGGGGCTAGTGCCGGCTTGTTTTGAGCCGCAGCTACTCAATGACAATCGGGTGGGGCGCATGTTCTCGCTGGCCTACAACCATCCAGAATTGGTGACGTTTGCGCTGATGCAAGATGCAGTGATTGTGGTGACCGACACGGGGGCGCAGGTGCTGGGCGAAAATGCGGTGCTGGCTTTGGATTTGCGGCAGGCAACGCTGGCGCTGGGTGACAATCAGGGTTTTGTGATTGCCAATGGCCTGTTGGATGTGTTTGCTCCGGGAGATGCGATTGAGGCGCTCTCTGTGGAAGAAGCGACACAACGCACGCCGCAGCCGACGCCTGAGCTGGTTTTGCCAACAGCAACTGCGACCATCACTGCAACCACGGCAGCAACGTTGACTGCAACCGCTCAGCCAACCGCTGCATTACCAACCCCAACGACAGCTGCTGTTGCAACAGAGCAACCCGCCTCGCAAGGCAAGTTGCCGAGCTGGGGGTTGTGGGTTGCCGGTGCTTTTTTGGCGGGGGTGTTGGCCTATTGGGTGCTGCGGCGGCCCAAGCGTTAGTTAGCGGAGGTTACTCGGCGCGCAGGATGTGGGTGATGATGTTTGAGCCGCTGCCGCCGATGTTTTGGGCCATGCCAATGCGCGCCCCTTCCACCTGGGTGCCATAGGCTTCGCCGCGCAGTTGTTGGACGACTTCAACGATTTGGTAGATGCCGGTTGCACCAACAGGGTGACCGCGTGCTTTCAGCCCGCCGCGCGTGGCTATTGGAATGCGCCCGGTTGGGCAAATTTCGCCATCCAGCGCCAGGCGCACGCCCTGACCAGGCTCAGCAAAGCCGCAGGCTTCCAAAGAAAGTGCCGCCATGATGCTGAAGGCATCGTGTGCTTCAAAGACATCAATATCTTCTGGGCCAATGCCCGCTTGGGCATAGGCGGTGCGTGCAGAGCGTTCAGCTGCGCTGAGGTGGAGCGGCGTTTTGCGTGAGTGCACGGCGATCGTGTCTGTGGCAGCTGCGGAGCCAACCACGCGGATGAAAGGGCGGTTGGGTTGCCGGATGAGCATATCCAGCGGAACGAGGACTGCCGCGGCAGCGCCATCCCCTACGGCAGAAGCATCCATGATGTTGATGGGGTCTGCCACCATGGTCGCTTTCAGGTAGGCTTTTTCATTGATGGCTTTTTGGAAGCGGGCATAGGGGTTATGGACGGCGTTGGCATGGGCATTGATTGAGAAAGGCGCAAAATGCACTTTTTCCCATTTGTATTCGTACATGTAGCGTTGCATAATCAGGGCGTTGAGGGCGACAAACGACAGACCCTGCCCTGCTTCCCAATCCGCGTCTGCTGCGGTGGCAAGCTCGCCCGTGATTTCGCTGCCAGGTGAGTCGGTCATTTTTTCTACACCGACAGCAATGGCGCAATCCATTGCCCCGGAAGCAACCGCCATCAGCGCATTGCGGAATGCAGCGCTACCGGAGCCGCACGCCGCTTCAATGTGGACAGCTTCGCCGTAGGGCATGCCGACCCAATCGGCAATGTAGCTGCCTAGCTGTTGTTGATGATTGGCAGAGCCAGACATCATGTTGCCAACAAACAAACCTTCGGCGCGTTGAATGCCGGCATCTTGCATGGCAGCTAGAATGGCTTCTCCGGCTAGTTCTCGCAGGGATTTATCCCACTGTTCTTCAACTTTTGTTTGCCCAATTCCCAGGATGGCGACAGGACGCATAGAAACCTCTTGTTTGAAAAGCTATGTTTGTATTATACGGGCAAGCTCTATCAATAGCTATCACTTTATTGGTTTGTATCAAGTTGTTGCGCGGCGTAGCGCAAAAAATAGGCAATGACGCCAAAGGCAATGGCAACGTTGAGGGAGCGTTTGTAGCCTTGCATTGGAATCCAAATGCAGCGCTCGCTTCTTGCAAGCAGGTCGGGGTCTACACCGGAGACCTCATTGCCAACGATGAGCAGGATGGGGCGTTGGGGGTGTAGCAGCGGGCCAATTTCGAACAGCGAGGTAGCGTTGGCGCTTACCTCCAGGGCCCACAGGTGCAGGCCGCGTTGTTGCGCATCCTCAGCGGCATCCAAGGCGTTGGGCCAATAGCGCCAGGGAACGGCATGTTCGGCGCCTAGGGCGGTTTTGGCTACTTTGGGATGTTCGGGAGTGGGTGTCAATCCACACAGGTGCAGGCGCTGCAAGCCGGCGCCATCAGCTGTGCGGAACATGGCGCCAACATTGAAGGTGCTGCGGATGTTATCGAGTAAGACTTCAACCCTTGGGCCAGGTGGCGGTTGGCTGCTGCGCGGGTTGTCATTGTCCGCGTTGCGGATGGTGGCGACCATGGGGGCAGGGCTGCCGCAGCGCGGGCAAATTTGACCCAACTCAGCCGTTGCCGGGGCGGGGAAACGAAAACGACACAAGCTGTTGCTGCATTGACGGATGATTTCAGACATGGTCTGATTTTATCACCCTGTTTCAAAATGCAGTACAATTTAAATATGAATGCATGGTCTGATGGCTTTGCTCCTGTTTTGTTGGCATGGTTGGCTTTTCTGGGCGGGCTGTTGTGGCTTTTGAAGATTGGGTTTCGGCGAGGACGTTTGTTTTGGGGGATGGTGGCCTTGACGGGGGCGTTGGGGGTGGTGCCGGTGTTGGTGAAGTTGCAGCTGTGGGGCGGGGCCTGGTTGGTGTTGGATGGTGTGCTGATTGCCTGTGCCATTGCATTTCCGATGATGTTGCAACGGTTGCGGCGTCAGCGGGCAGAAATTAACCGCCTGGAGCGGATTGTTGAGGCGCGCTCGGATCGGGTGACGGCGTTGGGACATGAGATTCGCACCCCTTTGGCAATGATCAAGGGGGCGAGTGATTTGCTGCTGGAAGGCAAACCAGGGCCGTTGACGGAACATCAGCTCAATTTCGTTCGGACGGTGAATCAGAATTGTGAACAGATGATTTTGCTGGCCGAGGATTTGTTGGTGCAGGCGCGGATTGAGGCGGGGTTATTCAAGCTGCGATTGGAACGGTTGGATTTAAAGGATTTGATGTATCGAATTGTTAAGGACGCCCGCACAATTGCTGAGCAGCGTGGGCAAACCATTCGCATTGATGCGCCACAAGTGATGACCCCCGTGCATGTAGACCCGCGTTTGATCCGGCAGGCGATGATGAATTTGTTGACCAATGCCAGCCGACACACCTCGCACGGCGGGCACATTTACGTGTCCCTGGCCGAAAACGATGATCGGGTGGTGGTTTCGGTGATGGATGATGGCGCGGGCATGTCGGTCGAAGAAAAGAGCAAGTTGTTTCAGCGCTTCTCCAGCGGCCGCCCTTTGTGCGATGGAACCGGGATGGGGCTGGTGATTACTCGTCAGATTATTGAGCTGCATGGTGGGATGATGATGGTAGATACAACGTTGGGGAAGGGAACGATGTTTTTGTTTTCGATTCCGCGCTTGCAGGTGGATGATGAGAGATAAGCCGCTGATTTTGGTGGCTGATGACGAGCCGCAAATGGTTGGTATTGTGACATTCGCTCTTGAGTCGCAGGGGTTTGATGTGGTGCGCGCCTATGATGGTCAACAGGCTTTGCAAATCGTGGAGCAAGCACACCCCGATTTGGTGGTGTTGGATGTGATGATGCCCAAAATGGATGGATTTATGGTTTGTCAACAGGTGCGGCTAAAGACGAGCATTCCGGTTTTGTTGCTGACGGCCCGCGCTGAAGATGAAGACGTAATCCATGGGCTAGAGCTGGGGGCAGATGACTATGTGGTGAAGCCGTTCAATCCGCGGGCTTTGGCGCTGCGCGTTCAGGCCATTTTGCGCCGCTGCGGTTGGGGGGATGAGCGACATTTGTTGAGCGTGCGTGAGCTTGTACTGAATTTGGATACGCATCAGGTGACGGTGCGTGGTCAGGCCGTGGCTTTGACAGCAAATGAGTTTGAGTTGTTGCGGCAGCTAATGTTGAACGCTGGACGAGTGATTTCGTGGCAGGCTTTGCTGAAAGAGGTTTGGCAGATTGATGTATGGGATGGTGGCAAGGAGATGGTCAAGACAGCGGTCTATCGGTTGCGGCAGAAGATTGAAATTGAACCCGACCATCCAGATTACATTATTACTGTGCGGGGCGTGGGCTATTCGTTGCAACCCTAACTTTGTGACGATTCTGTGACCGAACTGTTACCAGAGTTGGTGTAACATTATTTCTGTAAAATATTGGACCTTAACAAAAAAGGTGAGTCAAGAGTATCCTTAACGGTGACCAAACCAAAAAAGGAGAACAGAATGACTCACCAAAACAATTATAACCTTTCT